>Ga0180438_10002516_pt1 | contig 29670 bp, 24 predicted proteins | sample SS_ome_12_FD_132455 | JGI IMG/M metagenome (GOLD analysis project Ga0180438, IMG submission 132455) | Hypersaline lake sediment archaeal communities from the Salton Sea, California, USA - SS_3_D_2 metaG | ecosystem: Environmental > Aquatic > Non-marine Saline and Alkaline > Hypersaline >...
ATTTCCCATGAAATGCTGCAAAAACAATTCCTCGCCGCTCTGCCCCGCACCCCGAACAATCGCAAATGTCGCACGCTCTTCGAGGCCCTGATTGCCCTCGCTCTCTGATCGGCTGAAGTGCAGAGTTTGACGGACACGGATCGAGTTTCCTCGAAAAGGCGTGCGTTGCGTGGAAGGATCGGATAGACTCCCGTAGGAGCGACCGGCTGCTCGTTTCTACCCGTCACGCTCGCCGAAAGCAAGGAACTCGCCCGTGAATCGCCGCATCCGATCCCGTGCGACGCCGCGAGCCCGGCGCGTTGCGCTTCTCGCGGGCGTTCTGCTCATTCAGGCCGCCACGGCGCCGCCGGCCGGCTCGGCCGACCGGCCCGGCCTCGACACTCGCGAGGTGGTACACGCCGGGCAGCACGGGTATCACACCTACCGCATCCCCGCCGCGGTCCGCACCGGCAAGGGGACCGTGCTCTTGTTTCTTGAGGGCCGCAAGCACAGCTCCAGCGACTTCGGCGAGACCCACATGCTCGTGCTCCGGAGCGCGGACGGGGGAGACACCTGGGGCGCTCCCCGGGTGGTCCACAAGGAGGACACGCCGGGGGCGGAGATCACGATCGGAAACCCCTGCCCCGTCTACGACGCCACGGCCGGGCGCGTTTGGCTGGTCTTCACCCGCGACAACCAGCAGGTGCTGGTCACCGCCAGCGACGACGACGGCCGGACCTGGCCGAAGCCGCGCGGCATCACGGCGGACGTGCGCCCCGAGCACTGGACCCGCTACTGGACCGGGCCGGGGCATGGGATCCAGCTTAGCCGCGGGCCCCGCGCCGGACGGCTCCTGTTCCCCTCCTATCACCTGCAGCGCGACGGCTCGGAGATCACCATGCGGAGCCACGCCATCTACAGCGACGACCACGGGCGTACGTGGCAAGTCGGCCGGGGCACCACCCGGGGCGACTCGATCGACAAGGTGGTGTTCAAAGCCGGCTGGATTCCCCAGGGGTTCGTCTGGGCCGGGTGCGAGTGCCTGGCCGCCGAGCTAAGCGACGGCCGGCTCTACCTGGCCGTGCGCAACCAGGTCCGCTTCCGCGACCGCAAGGCTTACACAACCAGCAACGACGGCGGCGATAGCTGGTCGCCGCTGGCCCTGCACGACGAAGTGCCCGGGCTGAAGTGCATGTCGGGCTTGGCGCGGGGCGACTCGCCGGGCGATGTGGGCCATCCAGACGGCGCGAGTGGCGACCGCCTTTTGCTCTCGTGCATCACCTCGTGCGACCGAGGCGACCGGCGCGACCTGGCCGTGTTCGCAAGCCGCGACGGCGGGCGCACGTGGCCCGTCTCGAAGCTGGTCCACAAAGGCCCGGCCGCGTACTCGGACCTGTGTGTGCTGCCCGACGGGACGGTGCTCTGCTTCTTCGAGGGCGGGGCGAAGCACTGCTATGAGTCGATCCGGCTGGCCAGGTTTCACGCCGGGTGGCCGGAGGAGTGATCCGACACGTTCCAAAATGCAACAGGAGGTTTCCATCATGTCCAAGCACTCAGCTCGCGCGCGGAGGTCATTTCTTACGGCTGTGGTGTTCGCTGCTGCGGTGCTCGCCCCGGCCCTGGTGGGCGGCCCCGCAATGGCCGGCGCCGCGGCCGAAGCCCCGCGGCGCGTGGTCTCATTGGGCGGCACGTGGCAGATCGCCGCCGGCTCGCCCGAGGCGCAACCGGCGGAGTTCGCCCGCACGATTCCCGTTCCAGGCGTGGTGGACATGGCGACTCCCCCGTTCGAGAACGTCGGGCGCAACACGAAGTTCGCCGACGAGGGGGGGCACAAGTTCACGATGGTCCGCGACCCTCACTACCAAGCCTTCTGGTACCGGCGGAGCTTCACCGTCGAGGGCGAGGTGCCGGCGGTCGCCACGCTGAAGCTCGCCAAGGCGAAGTTCGGCACCCGGGTTTGGCTCAACGGGCACGAGCTGGGCCGGCACTGGCCATGCTTCACCCCCGGGTACTTCGATGTCCGCGAGCACCTCAAAGGCAACGGGCGGAGCAACGAGCTGGTCGTGTGCGTGGGCGCCGATCCGCTGTCGGTCGGTGACCACGCCGCGAACGGCTACGACTTCGAGAAGCGGACCTACCTGGCCGGGATCTACGACGACGTGACGTTGACGCTGACCGGCTCGCCTTACGTGGCGGGCGTGCAGGCGGTGCCCGAGATCGAACAGCGGTCGGCCCGCGTCGTCGCCGAGCTGCGGAACGGGAGCGACCGGCCCGTGAAGACCGACGTCCGCTTTGAGGTCCGGCAGTATGGGAATTCGCAAGTGGTCGGCGAAGCGAAGCTTCAAGGCGTGCGGCTCGATGCCGGCCAAACCCGGACGGTGGAAGCCCGCGTCGCCATTCGCGACTGCAAGCTATGGACTCCCGAAAGCCCCAACTTGTACCAGCTCGTCACGCGGACCGACGCCGACGCCCTGGTGACCCGCTTCGGCATGCGGCGGTTCCGTTTCGATCCGCAGACGGGGATCGGGGTTCTCAACGGCAGGCCCTACTACTTGCGCGGTTCGAACGTCTGCTATTTCCGGTTCGAGGAGGACCCGCTTCGGGCCGGCAAGCCGTGGGACGAGCAGTGGGTCCGCACTTTGCACCGGCGATTCAAGTCGCTCCACATGAACGCCCTGCGGTACTGCATCGGCTTCCCGCCGGAGATGTGGTACCGCATTGCCGATGAGGAGGGGATCATCATTCAGGACGAGTTCCCGATCTGGACGCTCGGCGAGGACGACGCGACTCCGGTCGGCGTCGAGACACTGGCCGACGAGTACCGCGACTGGATGCGCGATCACTGGAACCACGCCTCCGTGCTCATCTGGGACGCCCAGAACGAGTCGCGATTCGACAAGACCCGGCAGGCCATCGGTATGGTGCGAGGTCTCGACCTGTCGAACCGTCCGTGGGACAACGGCTGGGGCAAGCCGAACCAGCCGGCCGACGTGCTGGAGGACCATCCCTACCAGTACGCCCGGTCGATGGTCGTGACCGGCTGGAACAAGAAGCTCCAGCCGCTGCCGGGGCTCGACGCCGTGGTCGATCGCTACACGAAGCTCGGCCCGGACGGCCCGCGCCCGCGGATCGTCAATGAGTACGCCTGGCTGTGGCTGCGGCGCGACGGGGAGCCGACCACCCTGACCCGCCGCGGCTACGCCACGTACCTGCCCGGCGCCGACGCCGACGGGCGCCGCGAGTTCTACGCGCGACGCCTGGCCGCCATGACCGAGGCCCTGCGGGCCTCGCGCCGCGTTGCCGGGGTGCTCTATTTCTGCGGGCTGGGCCACTCCTGGGACGGCTGCGCCACCAGCGACAACTTCATCGACCTCGACAGCCTCACCTTCGAGCCGCACTTCCTCGAGCACATGCAGTACGCCTTCGCGCCGGTGGGCGCGATGCTTAGCGTGCCCGACACCTGCCCGGCCGGGCAAGAGACGGACGTGCGAGTCGTCGTGTTCAACGACCTGGACACCACCTGGTCGGGCAAGGTTACGTTGTCGCCGTGGGCCGGCGAAACGGCAACCGCCGAGGGCGCCAAGGACACGAAGGTGGAACCCTACGGTCGCACGGACCTGACCTTCACGGTGAAGATGCCCGACCGTCCCGGCCGCTACGAGCTGGGGGCGAAGATCCTCGGGGCCGACGGCAAGCCCGTGCTCACCCGCCGGCTGGTCACCGTCACCGAGCAGTAGTCCAACGGGGTTGGCTGATCTCCTGCGGGCTAGGGCAGCATCACGAACTCCAACTCGATCTGGGTGAGGATTTCGTCCAGATCGGCGTCGGTCTTGTCGTCCTCCAGGTTGGCAAGGAACCAGTCGAAGCCCTGCTTGCCCTTGAGCGTGTCGCGATCGCCGTCGTCGAAGACGGTCGAGTCATTGAGCACGTAGCTGCCGTTCAGGCCGGTGCCGTTGATCAGGTTGTTCACCCGATCCTCGTAGAGCAAGTCGGTGCGGGTCCACTCGGCCATGATCGCCCGGACCGCCGCCCGGTTCGTTTCTTCCAGGTAACTGCCGCCGATGAGGATGTCGTCCTCTTCGTCACCGAGGATCTTGTCCGCGCCTTCGCCGCCGATCAGCAGATCGCGCTCGTCGTTGCTGCTGATCAGATCGTCGCCCGGACCGCCGACCAGCACGTTGGTGCCGAGCCCCCCGCGGAGCATGTCGTTGCCGGCGCCGCCGTAAAGCTCGACGGCCATGGGGGGCAGGTCCTGGTGCACCTTCAACTGGTCGTCACCGTCGCCGCCGAACACGACGAGCCGATCGATCCCCGGTCCGAACTCACCCATCTCGGCCCCGTCGATCATTACTCGAACCAGGCCGGGCTGGCTGCCCTGCTTCAGCGAGACGTTCTCTCCCCCCAGGTCGCCGCCGACGAACAGCACGGTCTGGGTGGGATCGAGCGGGTCGGTCATCAGCGCGGTGGCCTCGACCGTTACGTCCACGGCGGCGGTGCCGCTGCCGCCGTCGTCATCGGTCACCGTGACGCTGACCGTGTACACGTCGGCCGCTATCGGGGTGAAGCTGAACTCGGTGCCTGTGCCGCTGGTCACCATGCCCCCGCCGCTGTCGACCACTTCCCACGCCGTATCGTGGGTGTCGGCAACGCCGGGATCGCTAAAGGCGGCCGTGTAGGACAGGGTTTGATTGCGGACCCCGGCCGTGGGCCCGTCGAGCGCGTCGACCGTGGGGGCCACGTTGTTGACGACGAGCTCGAACGTGGTGCTGTTGGAGTCCCCGTCTTCGTCAGTGGCCGTGATGGTCACCATCTGGCCGTCGTCCGGACCGTCGGTCGTCGGCAGCGACCAGCTCCACGTCCCGTCGCCGTTGTCCAGGACCGTGCCCACCGAGGCCGCCAGCGTCACAGCGTCGACGCCCGGATCGGAGAACGTGCCGCTGTTCTCGGCCGTCTGGGCTTCGTCCACCGTGACAACCGCCTCGTCCGCGGCGACCGTGGGGGCCACGTTGATGACCGTAACGTCGGTGCTATCGCTCTGATCGCCACACGGATGGCCCGTGATCGTCACGTTGATCGTGTAGGGGTTCGGGCCGTCGTCGTAGACGTGCGGTGCGCTGAAGGTCAGCACGCCTGCGGCCAAGTCCAGCACGGTGTCGTCCGTGCCGTCGCCCCAGGAGATCGTCACCTGCGTCGGATTCGATGTGTCGGGCGAAGTGAACGTCCCGTCCAAAGTGACTTCAGATCCCTCCTCAGGGGCCGGGTCGGGGCTCACGATGAGGGCCGTGATGTGGTTGCCGGCGGAGGTGTATTCGAGCTCGACGAAGGTCGGATTGTAGACCGGCACGAAGCCCCCGCAGCATCCGCCCGCGCCGCTGACGGCTGCGAACTGCCCGGTGTGCGAAGCGTAATTGATGACCTCAAACGTGTCGCCGACCGTCGGCGTGAAGCCGGCGAGGATTTCGACGTTCAGCGTCCCGTCGAAGGCCGCGCTTCCCGAGATATCGAGCAGGTCGTTATCGACGCCGGCGATCTCGCCGCCGATCTCCAGACCCAGCAGGCCGGCCGCGGTCTGCGTGTAGTCGCCGTTGATTTGGAGGGTCCCGGCGGAGTTGCCGGGAACGACTTCCGCGCTGTTGAGCACGTCGCCGGTGACAAGTCCCGTGCCCCGGAGAGTTCCACCCTGCAGATCGACCAGGGCCCCGGTGCCGGTGACCTGGAGCACGCCGGCGACGTCGGTCAGGCCGGCCGTCTGGAGATAGGCGCCGCCGACCACGTTGATCCGGCCGGTGCCGTCGATGTCGACGTTCCCGGCGTTGGTCAACGAGTTGAAATAGCCGAGAATCAGTGTGTCGCCGTCCACGTCGATCGTCCCGCTGTTGAGGTGGTTGGCGCCGACCCCGGTGATCTGCGTCGACTCCTGGACGTTGAGGGTACCCTGGTTATCGAGTTCCGCGATGAGACACCGCGTACCGCCGCCGAACCCGCCCACCAGCGTGCGGATCACGCCGGTGCTCTGGTTGATGAGCGTTCCGCCGGTGACTTCCAGCGTGGCCCAGGGCGCGGCGTAGTAGTTGGGAGCGTTGAGGCCGGACAGATCCAAGGTGCCGGCGTTGTTGACGTCTGACGAGACCGCCAGCTTGGCTTTCTGATCGTGAACGTTGTTGCTTCGCACGCCGAGCACTTGGAGCAACGCGCCCGGCTGGTTGGTCAATTGCCCGCTGATCGTGTTCCCATCGCGGTAGTATTCCACCGTTCCCGAGTTCACCACGTCCATGCTGATGACCGCGTCCGTCAGCTTCGCCGTTCCGGCGATGCTCAGCGTTCCCGTACCCCCTGGGATCGGCTCGACGGTCGTGTCGAATAGTTCCAGTAACCCGTCGCCCGCGGAATAGGTGCCGTCGATCCGGAGGGTGCTGTATTCGACATGCAGCCGACCGTCGGTGTCCAGCGTGGCCAGGGTGGCTCCACTCTGATTGACCACGGTCCCGTGCTTCACGATGAGCTGTTGTCCGGACGCGGCGGTCACGGATCCGTTGTTGGTGAAGGTGGTGAAGGTATCCAGCAGCAGGTTGCCGGCGGTCATGGAGATCGTGCCGTCGTTCTGGAAGGTGTCGAAGTTCTTGAACTGGACGTTGAGGGAGGAGCCGCTGGCCCCTGCATTGTGGATCAGTCCGGTGTTCAGATGCTGTGCGCCGAGGGCGTCGATAATCACCTGTTCTTGGACGTTGACGGTGCCCTGGTTGTCGAGTTCCGCGGTGAGGTAGCACACAGGGGGGTCGACGCTGAGCACGGTGATTTCACCGCCGCTTTGATTGTGAAGAGGTCCGCCGGTGACCGCGAGCGCGCCCTGCAACTGGACTTGGCCACCGGTTTGGTTCGTCAGAGTGCCCGTGATCGAGTTGGAACTGCTATGGGCCTCCAGGGTCCCGGAGTTTACCACGTGCGTGTCGATGGTGGCGCGCTCCAGCCTGAGGGTCCCCAGGTTCGACAGCGTCCCGGTGCCCGCCCAGGTTCCATCCTCCCAATCCACGGTTCCCTTGTTGATGGAGGGTCCGTTGACGGTCAACAGATGGCCGTCAGTAAAGATCTTGGCCCCCGGGTCGTCCAACGTGAAACTCCCCAGCGCCCCCGCTGCGCCGATGTCGATGTCGAGCATGACCGTCTGCGGCACGTCAATCACCACGTGGTCGCCGGGCCCGGGCAGTTGATCGCCACTCCAGTTAAGCGGGTCGTTCCAATTGTTGCTCGATCCGTCGTTATCCCAGAAGATGGTCAACAGCATACGCCGTTCCAAGGATTCCACGGCCAGGCGCCGGCCCGCGCTTCGATTGCGACGAACGCGGGCGCCCGTCTGCCATCGCGACTTTACCACCCGTGCTGTTTGCGCTTGCGACATGATAGGGCTCCTGTATCTCTTGGTGTGACGAACTGGCGAGGGCGCGGTCTTGGAGCGTGAAAGGCGGACCGCTCGGTGGCCTGTCCCGTAGAAAGAAAGCGTGCACCCCGTATGCGAACCCCTCGCACGGCCCGCCTCTGACGCCCGTTCCCCGGGCCGCAAGGCGAGCATAGGCGCGAGCATAGCCGCCGGCGCGGGAGAGTGCAACGATTTTCGATCGCCGGGGCGCTGTGGTGACGCAACCCTTTATCGTGAAACGGGTTACGTTCTTCTTCGGGACGGGGCGCGTCCCGCTGGCAAGGTGACACGCGTGGGGGAGCGAAGCGAACGCCGGACCCTTGAGAAGACCACGCGAGTCGGCCCAGGCCGATGGCGAAGGCCGCAGACGGCCCGCGACGGTCAGTCGACGACCTGGCGGAAGCTCCCCGGCAGTACGACCATGCGAAGCGTGCCGAAGCCCGGCGGAGGGTTGTCGAGAAACGTCTGCTGGTACGTCAGGGTCAGCACCGCGCTGCCGGCCTGCCCGGAGGCAAGCAACGTGTTCCCGACGACCAGCACGCCCTGGAGGGTCGGCGTCTGGTGGACGGTGAGGTCGCCGGAGACGTAGACCAGCCCCTTGATCAGCGACGGGTACTCGTCCTTCTTGTCGCCGTCTTCGCTGCCAAGGTAGGGTGTTCCCGCCGGGTTGAAGTTGGTCTTCACTGCGGCTTCGCTCAGCGGCGTATTGTCGAACTCGAACGTCATGCTTCCGTCGACCAACAACGCCGGGTAGTTGGCCACGGCGGGCTCCCAATTGACGACGTTCTGTACACCGGAGCCGGACGCCGGATTCACCAGTATGATGGTGGCCACGATGCGCGATTCGGCGATCACGACCTGCTGGCCCAGGCAATCAATCACGTAGACGCCTTCCCCGTTGAGGTCGGCGCCGAACGGATTGCTCAGGGGGCTGAGGACCTGCCCCCTGATCTCCCGGTAGCCCTCCGCATTCAGGGGCAGGGCGCCCACGTCGATCGCCGTCCCGGTTGCCAGGTAGGACTCGAAAACCGTGCCATCCGGCACGGACCGCGGATCGACGCCGGTCGTGTTCGTGCCTTGGTAGGTGGAGCCGCTGATCGTGCCGACCGCCTCGACGTCTGCGCTGACGGTCGAATTCGACGCGGTGACGTTGTTGTTCGCGCCGATCGTCTGGTCGCACTGGACAATGGTGTCCGTGAACGAGAGGTCGTTCCCCGCGAACAGGGCCACCTCGAGGCAACCCAAGGCGTCGGCCTTGGGCTCGAGCCTCACCTCGAGCTTCTGCCGCGCCCGGCCGTGCTTGCCGGTACCGACGATCACCACGGGATCGGTGTCCAGGTTCGTCAGATCTGCATCGTTCGGATCGACGGCCCGGAAGCTGTAGCTTCCGCTGCCCACGGCCTGGTCAGTCTCCCACACGCCGTCTTGCATCTTTTGGCGCCAGTCGCCGTCGTGCTCGGTGCGGAACAGCGCCATGTCGAGCGCCGACCGAGCATACCACCGCGCTTCCATGCAGTCGGCCATTTCCGTGACCTGGCCGCGTTGGACGCGCACGGCTACAATGCCTGCCATCGCCACCACGGCGACGATCAGCGCGGTCCCCAGGGTCACCACGTAGATCGCGCCCCTTCGAGAGACGCGGCGTTTTTTCGGCGCCGCTCGAAAACGGTCCGACTTGCAACTGTTCATGCGGCCACCGTTACGGTTGCTCGTGGGGTGGCGGTTGCCAGGAGTCGGTCATCACGGCCGTCAGCGAGGCCGCCGCCGTGCCGTTGCGGATCACGGAAACGGTGACTCGCTTGATACCCAGATCCTCTCCCGCCACGGTCCCCAGGTCTTCGGGCTCGACGAATTCCACGGTGACCGACCGTTGCCATGCGGCAAGGCCGGCCAGCTCGTTGCCTTGCTTGTCGACGGGTGGGGAGGCCGACCAGCCGTGGTAGTCGTCCACGTCGTCGAAGTCGCTGCGGGTTCCGGAGGCGCTCTCGCCGGGTTCCGGACCGAAGAGCGGCGTGTCGACCGGCTCTTGGTATGCCTGCCGGAAGATTTCCCCCATCAATTCAGCCGCCAGCAGTCGCGCCCGGCCCTGCTCGGCGCTGCGGAGTTGCCCGGACGCCACCGAGCCGGCGGTCTGCATGGCCACCACCAGCAGAATCCCCACGATGAACGTCGAAACGACCACCTCCAACAGGCTGAAGGCGCTGCGCAGGCCGCCCGGCGGTTTGCCGTTCGCGGTTCTGATGATCACGGCGTCGTAACCTCCGGTCCATTCAAGACCTGAGCACTCGCGAACACAAGGGAAGCGCTGTTCGGACCGGACTGCAGCGTGATATTCACGCCGCAGACGTAGTCTTTTCCGTCTTTGGACTCGATCTCATAGTCCAGCTCGAAGGCGTGCACGTCGGCAGCGACGGAAACGGGGCTGCCGCCGTTGTAGGCGCGGGTCAGGGGATCGCCGGCCCCGCCCGACCACTCGTACCGGATCGTCTCGGGCTGGGCGTCGTCGTCGCGGTCCGCCACGGTGAACGCAAGCGCCGTTGACGATCTTTCGCCGAAGGCAGTCGCCGAACGCAGTTCAGCCGCCAGCTCATCGACCGATGTGCAGGCACGCAAGAGGTTGGACGGGATCGAGTCGGGATCGGATGCGCGCAGGGCGACGAACAGCGCCGATCCCATCCCGGCCAGCAGCAGACCGGCGCAGACCGTGCCCGCCACGAGTTCCAAGAGCGTCATCCCGCGTCTTTGCCGGGACGCGTCGTTGCGGGATGCCCTGGCTATGGGGGGTATTTTCATTGGATCGCCGCCTTGCCCTGTTCCGCGTCGAGCGTCACGGTCCTCTGATACTGGCCCGACTGAAGGACCACCGCCCCGCCGCTGTCGGGAAGCCCGTAGCCGTTGAAGATTACCTGCTCGTCGCCCCCGAAATCGACGGATGTGATGAGCGAATCATAGGGCGGCCCTGCCAAGTCGACCGCGTAGTCGAGGCCCGGGTGGTCGAGGTGCGAGACGCCCGGAAGGGTGTACGAGCTCGAAGCCGAGTCGAACTGCACGGATTGGCTGCTGCTGGAGACGCGTGCTCGGCGCCGGGCAAGTTCCAGGTCGAGCTTGACGCGTTGGGCCGCCGACTCGACGCGGTGCGCCGAGAGCGAGTGGCTCAGCGCGGGTATGGCCGCGGAAGCCAGGATCCCCACGATCAGCACGATGATCACCAGCTCGAGCGACGTGACTCCGGCTCCGGACTTCCGGCGGGCATGGCGGGGGGACATCGTAGCTCTCGCCCGGTTACGCGGGGCGGTCCTCGCCCAGTTACGCGCGATGTTCGACGATCTGCGACTGGACGCGACCGGCTGCTGACGACTCTCTCAAACATACGTCACCCGCATTGTGGGAAGCGGTGTGATCGGGCCATCGGAGTCGGTTGGGGGCTGCAATGCTAGCAGGGCCGTGGGCAGGCCGCCGCGTGAAGATGGGAGACGCAGTGAAACCTTAGCGACTGTGCTGGTAGTGCCGAAGCTACCGATCATAGCACGACGATACATACGAAAGTGCGGAGGTCGCTTGGCGAGCCGGTTCGGGCCGAATACTATACAAACGAACACGCATCGGCTTCCGGGCGGGACCCGTTCTGCAACGTACGGGATCGAGGGTGCGCCCGTTTGGCGGCGTTGAGGGCGCCGCGATACTGCCTCCCCAATGTTCCTCTGCCGTCGCTTCGCCCGGGGAGTTGGAGCCGAAAGTGAGCAAGCGCGGAAGCAAGCGCTCCGGAGAACTTCGCTCGACGCGGCGACGTGCCGACGCGCGGCTGGAGAGCTCCTTCGTGCTGGCGTGTTTGGCGATGGCGGCGGCGGCAGTCGTCGTGTTCAGGTATCGCGACCTCGCGAGACAGCGCCACGCACCGGCGCCCCCCGCAGAGCGCGTTTCGCATCACCAAGCCCCCGGTTCCGCGAAAATGGGCGGCCCCGCCGAGGCGGCGACGTGTGAACACTTGCTCTCGCGTCCTTCTCGGCTGCCTGGCGAGCTGTGCGCGAGCGCCGACGCGGCGGTTCGGCGAGCGACGCGCGCAAGAAGCGCAGCCGATCGTCCGGACGAGACCGAAACGTGCACTCGACCCGTGGTCTACGTGCCCCCGTTCCGAACGGAAGAGGGCCGACAGGATCGCCCGTCGCGCGTGCGGCCGGTCGGACACAACGCCGAGGGCGACCGCGAAGGGACGGGGACACGTGTCCGAATACGGGGCGAAGGGACTGCGAGCGTACCCGTTCCGGCGGAGCGCTGGGCCCCGGCAGCCGCTGTGGCCGACGAGGGTCTGGTGCGTCCCGTTCGGGCGCCCACGTTCCCATCGTACTTTGGCGTCGCCGAACGCGGCGCAAGCGAAACGCCGGCCGGCGGCCAACTGGCCGGCCGGGCAGACACGGCGGCGAACCCACCCGCGGCAGTGCCCGATGCACCGTCCTCTCAGCCCGAGTTGATTCCCGGTCCTTCGGTGAGGATACCGCTATCCAACTCGGTGCCGCGGGGCGCCGTGCACGTGGACGCGAAGAGCGGGGCCGTATCCATCGTGACGCGCGGCGCCCCGCTGAACGAGATTCTCGAGATCCTGGCGGATCAATTGGGGCTGAACATGGTTACGTCCGAGGGTATCACCGCTCGCGTTTCCGCCACGCTGAAGGAGGTGCCGTTTCAGCAGGCCCTGACCGAGATCCTTTCCGTTGCCGGCTATACGTGGATTCAACAAGGGAATATCCTGGTCGTCACTCGCATCTCCCAAGCCGCGGACCTTGCCCCGCGCACGCAGGGAAGACAGCTCCGCGTTTTCTCCCTGGATTACGTCTCGGCGGTCGACGTCCAGACGGTGATCGAGGGGCTGCTCTCACCGGCGGGTCAATCGTTTGTCACTCAAAGCGCGAGCGCCGACAACCGCAAGACCCAAGAGCTGGTGGTGGTCGAGGATCTGCCGGAGTACATCCAGCGCATCGAACAGTACGTCCGGCAAGTGGATATTCCGCCGCGCCAGGTCCTCATCGAGGCCCACGTGCTGAGCGTCGAGCTGGACGACGACGTGAAACACGGGATCAACCTCACGTACCTCGACGATCTCGGTTTGCCCAACGTGGAGCTGAGGACGCAGGGATTCGCGGACGTCGCCAGCTACCTTAAGGGAACTTCTCCCGCCGTCTTCTTCAACCTATCCGGCACCGACCTGGCCCTTCTCTTGGAGGCTCTGGAGACCAGCAAGGATATCAAGACCCTGGCCACCCCGAAGATCCTGGCGCTCAACGGCCAGGAGGCCCGCATCCAGATCGGCGAACAGCTCGGATACCGCGTGACGACCACCACCCAGACCAGCACGCTGGAAAACGTGGACTTCCTGGACGTGGGGGTCGTCCTCAGAGTGACGCCCTGGATCACCAAGGACAATGCCGTGATCATGAAAGTGAAGCCGGAGATCTCCAGCGGGCAAATCAATCCGGACACGGAACTCCCTGAAGAAGAAACCACCGAAGTGGAGACCTCGCTGATGCTGCCGGACGGTTACGGGATGGTCATCGGCGGCCTGATCCAGGAGGAGGACACGGAGATCCAGCAGAAGGTCCCCGTCGTGGGGGATTTCTGGCTGGTGGGGCGGCTCTTCCAACACCGGGCAGTGACGCGAAATCGGACCGAGATCATCATCACCCTGATTCCGCACGTGGTGCCGTACCAGCCGGCCCGCCAACGGGCGGAGTGCCGCCAGTTCCAGAGGACCTGCGTTCCGCTGACGCACGGGCCTTTGCTCCAGAATTTCCGTTCGGATGAGCCGCGTTTTCCGGACGCCGGGCAGCCTGCGAACATCTTCTACAAGACACGGCGCGTGCGGCCCCTGTGGGACCCGCGCCGCTGGGCACAGCAGCGTTCTCAGGAGCGCTGCTTCCCCGGGGTGCAACCGGGCCCGCTGGAATGGGTCGAGGGGACGCCTCCGCCCCAAGGCGTCGCGCTGCCCGGTGGCCTGCAAGGACCTCCCCCTGCCGATCGGATGTTGGAGCTGCCGCCGGAACCCCCGCAAGCCGCCCCGGCTCCCGAGGGCTTGCAGTTTCAAGAAGGGAGCCTTACTCCTCCGTCGGGTCCTCCGCGCCCATCGCGTCCCGAACGCTAGCGTGAACACGGTCGAAGCTATCCGGGAGAAGCTCCGAGGGTGGATCCTGGTTGGTCGTGCGGCGGGCCGCCCTTCGGCGATCGTGTTGACTTCGGCGCTCTGTTCCCGATCGCCGTTCCGTCACGGGCGCCTGCTGTTGCTCTTCGGAAGCGGAAGTCGCGCCGCCGCCGACCGGTCCGAGGTCAACCTGCCGCCGGTCTTGACCGCTGCGGCGACGATCGCCTTTCCTGCGATCGCTCGTTTCCCGCTTCTCGATGAGATGCTCCAATTCGGGTGGAACCGGTAGTTCGTGTGGCATGGTGGTCTCCGGTTGAGTGTTCGTCGGTCATTCCGAGGACGGGTTGCTCGCCAAGATCGGCCGAAGAGCCCCGTCCGGGCTCGCTACGGGTGCGCCTCCGTCGGCGACGTGCCGAGCAGCTCTTCCGCCGGGGGCTGTTCCACGATCACGCCCTCCGGATCGATCCGGACGACGCGAAATCCGTCCAGCATGTCTCCGACTCGAACGACTTGCGATCCGATCACCGCGGCGTGACCGTCGCGGCGGCTTCCGACCACGGCTTTGACCCCTTCCAGTCGCAGCTCTTGCAGGGCTTCTGCTCGCGCAGCTCTCATGCGAAGTAGCTCTTCGCGCCGGGGGTCTTCGCCGTGTTCCGGGTTCACCTTCGACGTTTCTTCCCTGCTGCCTTCCCGTTCGGCTACTTGCGACGGAAGGGCGAAGGGGTCGAATCGCAGCACCTCTTCGGGAGAGAATCGCGGCCACGGCTTCGGGGCGCGGGGTTCGCCGGTGCTGCGGCTGGTGCCCGGCACTTCCCGGGCGCCACGTTCCGGCTCCGGCGGCTGGGCCGCATGCTTGCTCGCGTCCTTCGGCTCCGCCGCTTCGCTTCCGAAGATGTCCGTAAACTGAACCAGGAGAACGGCAACAAGGACGATCGCCAGCCCGGCCACCACGGTCCATTGTCGCGGAGTGGCAACGGGTCTCGACGTTTCAGTTTCCCGAGACATCGGCTAGCCTTTCCGATCTTGCGACGGCGCCTTGACGGCGGCGAAGTAGAGCTCCAGAGACATGCGCACGTCGTACTTCGGGGAGTTTTCTTGGGGCGAAATCTGTAGGAGGGTCACGGTCGAGTGTCGGGGCAGCCTGCTGAGCCGGTCGAGGAAGTGGCAGGTGGCGCCGTAGCTGCCCTCGCCGATCAGCTCGACGTGCAGGGACGAGTACGACCGCTCTCGCGTGACGGCTCCCGGCCGGTAGTCGCGGATCAGCAATCCCACCTGTCCGGCCAACTGGGACACTTGGGCGAGAAACTCCGCCTCCTGCGGTTGGTGCGGAACCCGCTCTGCAAGCTCGGCGGCCCGGCGCCGGGCGTCCTTCAGCTCCGTGCTGAGTTGACGGTGTTCTTGACAAACCCGGCGTTCGTTTTGAAGGAAGCGTTGCAGCCACTGCGCTTGGTTAGTGCAGTGGGCCGTTGCCCGGTCGATCGGCTGATAGAAAAAAGCATGCGCAGCCAGGACGATGCACAGCGCCGCCAGTGCCCCCAGGCCGTGCAGGCACCATCCCATCGCGCTCAGTCTTTGTTCCGGATCGAATTGCGGCATGGCGGGCCCGGGGGCGTCAGATGTCGCACTCCACCAGGTAGGAGCGCAGCTTGGTTTTTTCGGAGTTCTTACCCAACGACGATTTCAGCTCAACGCGCCGAAACAGGCCGGAATCGCGCAAGCCGACGACGAACGCCGCCACGGCCAGATTGTCCAGCGCGTCCCCTTTGAACGTGACCGATCCCCATTTGGGTGGTTCAGCGGTCTCCGGTTGCGGCGATTCTTCGGGCGGGGGCTTCGCTTTCCGGGGGGAGCGCTTGGCATCTCGGTCGTTGCGCTGAAACAGCATCTCCCGAACGACCAGGCGGCCTCGGCAACGGCCGGCGCTTCGACTCGCCAACCCGATCAGGGTCAACATCGGTCGCTCGTCGCGAAGCTGCTTGAGCACCGTTCCCTGAGCATGGAGTGCGTCGAGTTCCGCCCGCATGGTTTCGCATTCCGCCGCGAGTTGCTGCACGGGGCGGTAGCTGCGCTGTGCAGTTTCCATGGCACGCATCGCGGCGACGTACCGCGTTTGCTTTGCCCACCACAGGGCCAGGGTGACCGCGGCGCAGGCGGCCCACACCAGGGACCATTGCAGCACCCGGCGCCGCAGGAGCTGCTTTCTGCGGTATTCGAACGGCAGGAGGTTGACAAACTCTTTCATCGCATCCAGGCTAGTACGGACAGCGCCGCCGCCGTGCCCAAAATCTCCGGGTGTTCCTCGCCAGGGGCGCAGCCGGCGGGCTGCGTGCAGGGCATCCTCCACAGCTCCATGGGAACTTGAAGCTTGCGCGAGAGTATCGCCGTGATGTTCCTGACCATCGCTCCGTCGCCCAAAAGACAGTAGCGCGTCGGCAACGCGTCAGGATACTGCATGTTCAGGTAGCCGAGCGTTTTCTTCAATTCCGCGACCAGCTCGTTAAGCCGGGGAACGGCGACCTCGGCAAGCACGTCCTGGACCTGTGTGCGCGTCCGTTCCGAGGAGTCCGGTTCCGGCAGGCCGTGCTTCGCGAGCACCCGGATCGCTTCCTCTTCCGAGAGGCTCATCGCCTCACTTACGGCATCGGTCACCAGCTCGAATCCGCAGTTGCGCAAGTGCCGGGTGAACAACGGCCGGCCGTCGCGCGCGACGCAGATCGCCGCGCCCTCGAAACCCCAGTCGACGGCTCCCACCACGGCCCCCGGTCCGGAGCCGAACAGCAATTTCGCGGCCCGAGCCAACGCGAAGGGCAGCCCGTCAAGCGTTTCGCAGCCGAGCCGCGCCTGGGAAAGCCCCCGGACGACCCCGTCTGCCAGTCCGTGCGGCACGGAGAGCACGTTCACGTCGTCCGTCGACTGGGCGTCTGGGGAGGTCCGGACGTTCCAAAAGTCGAATTCGCGCCGCGCGCCGTCTTCGGGGAATAGAGAGGGGAACTGGTGGGCGATCATCGCGCAACGTTCGGCGGGACGCCCCGGTGGTATCGAGAGCGTGTGCAGGTCGGTCAGGCGCATCGGCAAGACGCAAGCCGCGGTCCGGCCCGAGAAACCCGGGTTCAAAGCCAGCGCCGTGGCGATCTGCCGACCGGACCAGACGAAAGCCTGCGGGCCCTGCTGCGAAGAACCCGGGACACCGGGAGCGTTGCGCACCACCGCCGACGCGGCGATGCGCGGACCGCCGGCGGTCCGTTCGAGCTGGACGAGCTTCAGGGCGCGCGTCCCCAGCTCAATCCCGATCCAACCCTTTTTCCGATTGAAGAACATGAGGTTTCCTCGGCCCGGTTACTGGCGAGGCTGTTGCTCGGCGGCCGCGGCGACGGTCTTCTCCAGTCTGGCCAGGCGATCGTCGATGCGTTTCAGGGTCGCGGCGATGTCCTGGAGAATGGGTACGGCTCGCTCGCCGCCGGCGAGAAACGCCTGGCGCGGCGGGCTGGGGCGCACGTCCGCGTTGGCTTCGGGCGGCAGCCGGAGCGAACTGCCCGCCAAGTACGCACCCAACACGATGATCCCGACGGCGGCCAATCGCCGCAGCCTTTGTCCCTTTGGATTCATTTCAGCTCTCCCGTCTTGTTCGAGGCTCGATGCCTCCCTTTGGCGTGTTACCCGGCCGCCTTGGCCGCAGTTGCGAAGTCGAAGACCGGCAACATGACCGACATGACCACGAAGGCGACGATTGCACCCATGCAAATGATGATGACAGGTTCCAGGATCGTCGTCACCTCGCGCAACCGCGTTTCTCCTTCTTCTTCGTAGTATGTTCCCACCAGTTGCGAGACGGGCGCCAGCGTTCCGGTGCGCTCGGCGGTGGCAATCATCTGGGCCGCTCCCGGCGGCACGAAGGGGCTACCCAGGAACGTGGCGCCCAGGCCGCGCCCGTTGAGCACTTCATGCTCGAGCGTGTCGAACAGCTCGCGCACGTGACTGTTGCGGATGGAGGATCGCGTCAGACGCAACCCCTCGAGCAACGGCACGCCGCTTTCGATCATAGTGCCGAACAGCCGAAACATCCGGCCGATCGTCAGCGCGCGGATCACGTCGCGCACCAGCACGAGGTTCAACAGCAAGCCGTCGATCCACCGGCGGCCGGTCTTGCTGAACAGGATCGCCAGGACGCCGCCCGCCAGCGCGAGAAGCCCCCCTCCCCACAGCCAGAAACGCGCGCGAAGCTCCGTCGCAAGGTCGACCAGCAGTCGTGTGACGGCCGGCAGCGGTATATCCAACTGCTCGAAGACCCCGGCGAACTGGGGCAGCACCAGGAACATCAGCGCGACGATCACGAGCCCCGAGATACCCATCAGCACCAGGGGATAGGCCATCAGGGTTCGCAGCGTGCTCCGCATCTGCAGCTCGCTGCGGAGCAGGGCCGCAAGGCGTTCGAGGACCTGAGGCAGACGCCCGGCCTTCTCGGCCGCCGCGATACTGGCAACGTAACCGCGTCCGAAGACGTGCGCGTAGTTGCCCAGGGCCGCCGACGCGGATTTGCCAGACAGCACGCCCTGGTAGATCTGCGTCACGGCGGCTTTCAGAGCAGGGTTTCGGCACTGTGCGGAGACGTTCTCCAGCGCGCTGGCAAAGTCGATCCCCGCCCGCGTCATGATGGCCAATTGCGAAGTCACGGTCAGGAGGTCCCGTTTCGGGATCCTGCGCGTCCACGGGAACGCCAGGCCGCCGCCGGAGCCGTGACCGCCGCGACCATCGGCCTTGACCGACAGCACGAACAGTTCCTTCTCCTGAAGGTGCTGTCGGGCTTCGGCCAGCGAAGCGGCCGCAAGGCTTCCCTTGAACGTCCGACCGTCAACAGACTTCGCGGTGTATTGGAAGTTCACTTCTTTACCCGATCGACGACGTTTGCTGCTTCGGGGACTGGACGTCTTCTTGCGTGCGACTGAGCGGTGACCGCGTCTCCTATTCGAAGAAGGCCACTCTCATGGCTTCGTCCAGGCTGGTTTGTCCTTCCTCGGCCAGACGGATCGCTTCATCAAACAGTGTCCTGGCGCCTTGGGACCGGCGGTACTGCCGGATTTCGACCAGTCCGGCCTCCTTCATGATCAGACGCTGCACTTCCTGGTCACAGCGGAGCAGCTCGTAGATGCCGGTGCGACGCTGGAATCCCGTGTCGAGGCAATCCGCGCATCCTCGTCCGCGCACGAAGGGGTGTCGGAAGTCGCCTTGATAGCGGATCGACTGGAGCAGCTCGGCCGGGGGATAATACGTGCCACGGCACGCGGGGCAGACGTTTCGGACCAACCGCTGGGCCACCACGCCGATCAAGGCGGCGGCCACTTTGTACGAGGGCACGCCCATGTCCAGGAATCGGGTGACCGCACCGGCGCTGTCGTTGGTGTGCAGCGTGCTCAGCACGAGATGCCCCGTCAGCGCCGCCTGCACGGCCACGTTGGCCGTCTCCGGATCCCGGATCTCGCCGACCATGATCACGTCGGGATCCTGGCGAAGAATCGATCGCAAGGCCACGGGAAACGAGAGTCTCGAGCTCTCGTCCACTTGCACTTGACTGGCCAGATCGAGCTGGTATTCGACCGGGTCTTCGACCGTGACGATGTTGCGGTGCACCGACTTGATCAGCTCGATGGCCGAGTAGAGCGTGGTGGTCTTGCCGCTGCCCGTGGGCCCGGTTACCAGGAGCAGGCCGTAGGGTTTCGCCAGGAGACGCTTGAACTCGACCAGCGTGTCCTCGGCGAACCCCAGCTTGTCGAGGTTGAACGTCAGCCGCCGCCGGTCGAGGATGCGGACGACGACCTTCTCGCCGAGCACGGTGGGCATGACCGAGACGCGGAGATCGATGCCGTGCCCTTCCACCACCACGTGTACGCGTCCGTCCTGCGGCAGGCGGTGTTCGGCGATGTCCAGCTTGGCGATGACCTTGATGCGGGAGACGATGGCCGGGTGCAGATCGCGTCTGGGGCGGAGCACCTCGTAGAGCTGGCCGTCGACGCGAAAGCGAATCGCCGTGTGCTGCCGGCCCGGCTCGATGTGGATGTCGCTGGCCCTGCGCCGCAGCGATTGGATGATCAAGTAGTTGACCAGGTTGATGATCGGGCTGCTCTCGTCCGCGTCGTCTCCGAACTGCAGGTCGATTTCCAGGGCTTCGTCGGAGATCTCGACGGCCGATTCGTCCAGATCGGCCGTGACCGTGTCGACCCGGAAGCCCTCGTCGTAGCAGCGTTCGATCATGCGGGCGACGCTGCGGCGATTGGCGAACACCGCCCGGACCCGTAGGCCCGTGATACACTCGATCTCGTCGACGTGCCGGAGGTTCAGGGGGTCGGCCATGGCGACGCAGAGCGTGTTGCGCACCTTGAACATTGCCAGGGCGCACAACGCTTCCGCGCGTTTCTGCGGGATCAGCCGTACCACGAAGGGATCGACGAGGCCGTCTCGGAGTCGGACCGCGGGAAGGCCCAACCGCCGTTCGATGTGAGGGAGGATGTCGTCCTCGGTGACGAACCCCAGCTCGATCAGCGCTTCGCCGAGCTTCAGACCCATGTCGCCCTGGCGGCGCAGCGCCTCCTCGAGCTGCTCTGGTGTGATAACACCTTCTTTGAGCAGCAGTTCGCCGAGTCGTTCGAACGCGGTGTTCTCCACGGCCCCGGCCGTCGGGCCGGGAACGGGATTGCTTTCCACGACCATCTCCCGGAGGAGAGGCGGGGGTTCGGTCATCGCGACACCGCTCACCGGGCAAAACTCCCCACGGCGGGCAAGGGCTCGGAAAAGACCTCGAACGGCTCACTGAGCCCGGTAACGGAAAGGATCTCCTCGCAGAGCGGATTGGGAGCGGCGAGCTTCAAGACCCCCCCCAACTGCTGGAATTCCTCGCGCAGGTCCAGCAGCAGCTCCAGCCCGGCGCTGTCGATCAGCGGGACCTTCTCCAGATCCAGCACGGCGTAAGGCTGGCCGTTGGCGAGACATTCGCGCGCCAGGCCGGAGACCGCTCGCACGTGATCGGCGTTCAGCGGCTGGTCTCCTCGGATTACGTTGACGACACCCTGGGTTGTACGCTCGAACATTTGGACTCCCCACAGCAGAGGGGTAAGTTTACGGTAAACGTGGAGCCTTTGTTCAACTCGCTGCGGACCTTCAGGTTTCCTCCGTGGAGTCGAACGATCTCGGCGGTGAGCGACAGGCCCAGGCCGCTGCCCGGTTGCTCGTGGACCCTGGGATCCGAACTGCGGAAAAACTTGGTGAAAATCGCGCCCTGCTCTTCGGCCGAAATCCCGATGCCCGTGTCCTCCACCTCGATCTTTAGCAGGTTTTCCTTGTCCTTCGTCTCGACGTTCAGCCGGACCTGGCCGCCTTCGGGCGTGTACTTGGCGGCGTTCCCCAGCAGGTTGACCAGTGCCACCGTGAGCTTCTCTTTGTCCACGACCAACTCCGGCAGCTTCCCGGGCAGATTCACCTTGAAGGAGATGTCTTTCTGCTTCATTTGCAGCCGCACTTTGTTGACCAGCTCGTGGAACAGTCGCTCCATGTCGGTGACTTGACGCTTCAGGGACGTCGCACCCACCTCCATCTGGCACAGGTGCAGCAAGTCGTCGACGAAGCGCGCCAGGCGAGTCACTTCCTCGTCGATCGTGTTGCAGAACGCCTTTTGCTCCTCGACTTCGGTGACTTCCCCCGTGGCCAGCGTCTCGGCGTAGGCCTTGATATTCGCCAGCGGGGTGCGCAACTCGTGGGTCGCCGCGTTGACGAACTGGTCCCGCATCTGGTCGGCCAGCCTCTGCTGCGTGATGTCGCGGACGCACCACAAGTGGCCGCCGTTGTCCTCACTTCCCGGTCTGCGAAGGGGCAGCCGCGCCACGCGCAACGTCCCTTCCGACGTGACGCCGGAACGGCAGAGCTGCACCACGAGGGCTCGCTTGCTCAGGCCGGCATCGAACAGTTGGCCGGCCGTCGCCCCGGCCGACTCCGCCGCCAGGCACTGCTCCATCGTCATGCCGCACAGGTCCCGGCCGGACGCCCCCGTGCCCAGCAGGCCGACCAACGCCTTGTTCGCGAACGAGATCCGACCGTCTTCCGCGGTGACCGCGATCCCGTCCGGCAGCGTGTTCAGGATTTGCTCAGACTTCTGAGAGCGGTACTTCTCCAGAGCATGGCTCAGTCGCGAGTCCAGGTCTTCCCGCCGCTCCCCGTCGCGGAGCAGTGCGACCAGACGGTCCCAGCCAACGGCAGCGGGTCCGGGAACGTCGATCGGCTGAAGACCGCTGCCGCACACGGCGGGCACCAGGGCCGCGTCACGGAGCTGCTTCTCGACTTGCGCCATGGGCCGCACTGTTCGCCGCAGGACGACGGTGCCGATCGCCAATAGCAAGACCACGGAGCAGAACAACGGCGCCGGCAGGTATGCCGCCGCCGCGGTCACGCTCGCCCATCTGCCGGGGTCGGGAGCCGCGATCAGCAGCGTGCCCCAGGTCTCACCGTCCAGCGTGAGGGAAGTCTGGTATTCTCGCAGGACTTGGGAGTCCGGACCTCGATAGCGAGTTCGTTGCACGCCGCCCCACGAGACCACTTCCCCGGTGGGCACCTCTCGCCGTCGGCCTGCCAAATCCGGCGACGTATGCGCGACGTATCGTCCCTCGTTCGAAACGAGGGCGCAATACTTCAAGTGGCGACTCGCGCGAACTTGCTCGACGACCGGCTGCAGATCGCTCCGGTTTCGGATGGCGGCCCGGACGGCGTCGGCGGCCTCGCCCAGGTTCCGGAGGCACTTCGTGTCCGTTTGCGATTCCAGCGCGGAGGCGGCGCCGATCACCACGCCGGCCCCCAACGCGGCGACGGCTGCCAGGCTGAACATCCAGTAGAAGGCAGCGACACGGCGAGGGAGTTCGAGATGAGAAGTACCGCCCGGCATGGCTCTTGCCCCTGGTGGTCCGGCGTTGCCCGACCTACGGGCTGACAGCCCCCACCGCCAGATGCTGCTCGACGATCCGCACCAACTCCTGCGGGCTGAAAGGCTTGGAAATGACCGCGCTAACGCACAAGTCGCGCAAGTAGTGACCCCTGTCCAATTCGAAGCCCTTCACGGTGAGAATGACCACGGGGATCGCTGCCAGGCCCGGATCGGCTCGCATGTTCCGGCACAGTTCGTCGCCGGTCATCCCAGGCATCAGGAGGTCAGTCAGCACAAGGTCGAAGTCTTCGTCCTTGAGCATGCTCCAGGCGCTCTTCCCGCAGTCGGCGACTTTCACGCGCAGCCCCGCCCTCTGGAGAGTGAAGCGGATCACGTACGCCATCGCGGTGTCGTCTTCGACAATCAGAACGCGTCTGCCTTTATCCGTCATGTCATTTCCCTCTGACGCCGTGCATGCCACGGCTCATCCGCGTTGCCCCGAAAGCGCAGGATCCGAGTAGGAAGCCCGAGCCGATCCGCCTCGACACTCTCCGGTGCGGAAGCCGCGGGGCGTTCGTTCCCCGCGGCACCTGCACCGGGCTCGCTCGCCGTTATCGACCTCGGCCCGATGACGGGTCCAGGGGTCGCGGGGCTTACCAGTCGCCGTAGGCGGTGCTGCCGTCCTCGGACAAGTCCGTGCAGTTGATGATGAACTCCCCCGTATCCGGGTTGTACTTCCAGGACGAGAGGCCGTCCGCCGATAGCGGGGACGCTGAGTCGAACGCCACGGTGTCGTCCTTCATGCCCACCGCACTCTTCGGGAACGGGCCCCGAAGAAACTCCTCCACCGCGCTGCGGAAGTTCGCTTCCGTGTCGCCGGGGGGATAGTCACCCGAGTGTTGCGAAGCGTACGTCTCGATGGCGTCACGGATCGCATTGAGGGTCTGCCGGGCGGAATTGTCGGTGGCGTCGCCCATAATGTTGACCATCTTCGGTGCCGCAATCGCCACCAATATGCCCAGGATCATCACCACCACCACGAGTTCGATCAAGGTAAAGCCAATACGTCGTTTCATAGTTCGACCTCCACGTTACCTGTTACGTAGCACAGGGACCACGTCGACTGCGGCCGGTCCGCTGCCCCTTCTAACACAAACCAAATAGGACGCCGACGTGCGCTCTCGGGCACGGCGGCTTCCTTACCGAGCGTCGCGATGTCATCGGGAGGACTCCGCCCCATGCCGGTGGTCCGCCGGCGCTTGCTATCCGTCGTATCGTGTTTGGGAGTTCCCTCACACGCGGGGCCCGTTGAAGTCAATTGCACCCCTTCGGAGAGAAGAGTTCCCATGAAAAGTAGGTCACCCCGGTCGCCTGTCAAATCGGGGCGTCTCGCCGCGCGGCCCGGTGTCCGACCGGGCGCGGCCGGCCGAGCACCTTGACGAACAGGTTCTTTTTGACCAAGGCCCCCGACGCCAAGCGGCCCGACATCATCACGCCGAAGACGGACGAGACGGCCCGGTTCCGATCGGACACCACCCACAAGTGGGGACAGTGCCACCAATTTGAGGCATTTGCCCGGCGTCATCGCTTTCGCAGATTCTGCCCGGCCGGTGCTTCCCATCCGGCGGTCGGGGCAGTACACTAACGAGCGCGGAGTGAGAGGCTCTTCTAGCAGGTATCTGGCCATGACCGACGAGAACTCCGCCTGCGACTCGCACCCGACGCCGAGTGCTTTTCAGGCCACTCGGACCAAGGTGGTGGCCCTATTGGTGCTGGCAGGGGTATTGGGCGGCCTCTGTATGATCTGGCCCCGTCTTGTCTTCCCCGTCCTTATGACGGTCGCCGTTTTGGGATTGCTCGTGTGGACCAATCGGCAGCAGGGCCGATCCGAAGGCCAGGACGCGGGCACCGAGCATCCGCGACGGGGCCGGCGTCCGGCGGAACGGCAGGACGGCGATCGCTTTCCGATCCTGGGGGATCGTCTGCGGGGAAAGGCGTCTCGCAGCCGAAGACGGTGAGTTGGCCCGGGCGTCGGATGCTGACACGGTGGCCGGACGGGCCGGCCAAACAGGTGTGAGGTCTCACCGTTCGGCGAACAGGCATGTGGAAGCACCGGCGTTACGGTATCGCCTTGGTCCCATTGGCCATCGTAGGGCTTGGTTTTCTTTGGGGACATAGACCCGACGCCCTGGGTTGGTTTGGTGTCTGTGCAATGACGCTCGTTCTGGCCGGCTTTGTCCTCGGGGCCGACGTGATAGAACATCTCGCGAGGAAGCGAGAGCAGGTTCGCGAGCAACGCCGTCGCGAGCGTATCGCCCGGTGGCACTGCCCTGACTGCGGAACCATGTTTGGCCCAGATTCTCCTTGGACAAGCTGGGGGTTCGACGGCAAAGAGACAGGCGGCATCGACCGGCGCACTTGGCCCGCCGAACTGAGGAACACCAAGCCGAGAAGCTACGACTTCGTCCTTGTCACCTGTGTTCACTGCGGCACCGAGTCGCAGTTCCATGAAGAGTCCGGGCTGTATGCCCCGAGCGTGTAGTCGGCCGGACCGCTCGCTCAACTTGACGTAACCGGGCCTGAGGGGGAATACTGTCAGGAGTGGCCGGACGGGCTCGCGATCTATTGGATCGGCGGTGCGGCCGTCTTCTGCTCAACCCGGCCGATCGGGCCGGCCGCGGCGGCCAGCGCGCCGTGGGTGAGCGCCTCGCGGGCTTCGGGGTTCTCCTTGAGATAGGCGTCCCAGAAGAGCGTGGTCACGACGCGCAGGCGGCGCTGGTACACCGCGTCGTGGCGGTCGCGGTTGCGAAACGCCACGGGGTGGCCCGCGTAGATCAAGTGGTCGGCACCGCGAAAGGTGACCAGGTATTGATCGGTCGCGGTGATGTGGTCGAAGGGCAGGCGCCGCTGGCCGGCCCGGGTGGTCGCCACCAGGCTGTCGTCACGCGTGCCGGTCACGTGCAGGCAGGGCACGCGGATCTCGCCGAACGCCACGGAGAGGGACAAGCCCTCGGGCACCGGCGTGCTCATCGCCACCACGGCCTTGATTCGCGGGTCGGGGTAGCTCACGCGTCCGGGCAGCACCGCGCCAGCCAGGGCCAGCGCCGTCTGGGCGCCGAAGTCGTGGCCCACCACGCCGATCCGCTCGAGGTCCAGGCGCCGGCCCGGCGGCGTGTCGTCTTGCTTGAGCTCCACGAGCCGGTCGATGGCGAAGCGGACATCCAGCGCCCGGTTGCGGCGATTGGCCGGGCTGTAGAACGCCTGGCGAAGGTGCTGCTTGGGGCGGAGCGTGCCCCGCCAGACCGCTTCGTTGCTCCCGGCGTGCTCGACGTGGACCGAAACGTACCCGTGCCGCGCCCAGAAACGCCCGAGGTACGCGCAGGCATGGCGCGAGCGTCCCAGCCCGTGGGAGAAGATGACCACGGGCAACCCGGTGTCCTCACCTTCGGGGTAGTAGAGCGTGGCGGGCACGGTCCGGTTGCGGGCCGGGTCGTGCCAGCGGAAGGCGGCCGCGTGGACCACGCGCGGCTCGGCAACGGAGACCGCCACGGGACCCTCTGGCACGCCGAGGGGCTCTTCAGGACACGCCGCCGCCGCGGCAGCGGCCAGCGTCGCGACAAACACGCCGATGCGTAGCAGGTGTTTCACGGGACTACGTGCTCCTCGACGGCCCCGGAAGGCCGTCGTGAAAGGGCGGGTGGCCGAAGCGTCTCCCGAAGTATAGGTTGTAGCGGAGGGGGTCAGGTCTTGACTTGCGACCTTTCGGTCGTGCCCCGGTCTACGCCCGATGCCGCAGGTCGGAAAAGTAAGACGCTGTCCGAGAAGTTCGTAGTGACCGCATTTATGCGGTCCTGAGCCAGTCAAAGGCCGCCTTTCTACATGCAGACCCGATGAATCGGGTCACCACAAGCACTTTCCGGACAGCCTCTAGCAAGTCAAGACCTGACCCCGATTTCCGCGGGCAGAGGCGTGAGTGGCACGGTCAGGAGACCGTGCCACAACGAAGTCCCCGCGAGATGGCTACTGGCGCTTCACGTCGCGATCGGGCGTCTGGGGCGTTTCTGCCATTTGTACCGCGGTGGCGCCGGCGGGCGCGGCGCGCACGGCCAGCAGGAAATGGCGTCGCCGGCTCCGCAGGTAGTCGGCCAGGCGTCCCTGGAACGCCGCCCGGGCGAGCTCGAGCGGCGGTAGGCGATATGTCCCCGTCGAAGCCCGCTTGACCCGGTAATCCCGAAGGTCCAGGTTCGGCCGTTCCTCCTCGGGCAGCACGACGTAGTCGAAGCAGCGGTATTCGTCGGGGCGCTCGGACAACGCGGGGTGTATGCTGAGCCGCCCACGGGAGCAGACGCGGATCCTCGCGGCCAGGGACGGATGCCCCAGGTAGTAGGTTTCCGCGCCTTCGGCCGGGTGGTTGAGCAAGGCACGGGCGATCTGTGTCCCCTGGTCGGGAAGCGCGAGGTGCCGCAAAGCGAGGTATGCCGTAAGCGGCATGAGCATCACGAGCAGGGCCAGGGCCACGGCCATGTCATGCCAGGCCTGGCGCCGGGCCCATGCGGTCAGCATCGCCGCCAGTACGAGCATCATCAGCGGCAACAGAAGGCCCGGGAGTCCCACGTCCAGGATGCCGTTGATTCCCGCCGCGAGCAGCGCTATCGCGCTCAACACGACCAGCCCTCCCGCGAGCGAAAGGCGCAGGCGCCGCGCGACGATCTCGGCGTCGGACCGGCGCAGCACGTCGGCCAAGGCCACCGCCACGATCGGGAGCACCGGCAGGGCGTAGCGGGGATAGAAATTGACCACCATGCCCATCATCAGCGCCATCATGCCGGCCCAGGCGAGGATCAGGCGCCGGGCCTGCGCTTGCTGCGAGGAAAGCACCTGGTCGGTTTTGCCGGAACGGCCCGGAGGGTGCTTCGCGGAAAACAAACCAGGTCCCTTTCTCGTTCGCCACCGCAAGGCCGCCAGGTTCCAAGGGAACAACGTGCCTGCGATCAGGGCGGCTCCCAAGAGCGTGTGCCCCAGCACTTGCCAGATACTCGGCGAGACCCGGCCTGTGACCTGGTCGGTGAAGAAGACCGCCATGGCCTTCTCCCCGTGGAGCGAATACATCAGCACGAACCACGCGCCGGCCAGCAGTCCGCCCAGAACCATGCTCGGCAGGTGGATGAGCTCACGGGGCTTGAGGCGGGCCCAGGGGTTGGCCAGCGCGAACAGCCAGGCCACCCCCGCAAAGCTCAGCGCCGGCAGCCCCTTGGTGGCCACGGCCAGCCCGGTCCCTGCGTAGGCAGCCAGGTAGAAGCCCGGGCTGCGCCGGCCCATCGCGATCAGCCCCAGGAAGCCGTAGGCGCTTAAGACCACAAAGAAGCAGAGGACGATATCCGGGATGGACAGGGGCGCCACGATGAGCAACAGCGGATTACACGCCGCGATGGCAGCCGCCACCACCGCCGCCCGGCGGTCCTCCAGCACCAACAGCCCCAGGCGGTACGTAAGCCAAACCACCCCGCACCCGACGAGCAAGAACGGCAGTCGCGAGGCCAGCGGAGAAACCCCCAGCACCCGGTAGGCCCCGGCCACGAGCCAGTAGCTCAGGATCGGCTTTTGGAACCGGGGCGTGCCGTCGGGATACCGGGGCGTGAGGTAGTCGCCACTCTCGAGCATCCCGATGGCCGCATTGGTGTAGTGCCGCTCGTCCGGGTGGTGGGTCACATAGTTGGCCGCGTAAGGGAGCAGACCCGCAAACAGGAGAGCGACTAGCAGCCACAGAGTCCACCGCACCGAGTTTCGGGGTCGCCGGGCGGCGGTGATAGCGGAGTCTTTCGTCAAATCGGACATCAGGGCGGCCTCGCGTTGGATGGGGTGCGTAGAATCGCCGTTTTGCCGCGACGAAGTCAACCCCAAGAAGCCGCCGCCCGCCGCGGTCTAGGAAAGATCGGCAATCCGGGAAAACCCGGCTGCCGCACCCAAGAGAAGAAGCCCCGCCGCTTGTTCGACCGGCGGGGCCTTGAGCTTGGTTTCGGCTCAGTGGCAAGGTCACCCCTTGCGCCGTCGCCACCCGACGAGAACTCCCGCCGCGGCCAGTAGCGCCCAGATCGCCAGCGTGGCCGGTTCGGGCACGGCCTGCAGCCGGAGGATCTCGCCGCGCCCGCCCCGCACGATCGCCAGATGGAAGTGCTTGCTGCTCGTGGCGAACGCCGTTTGATCCAGGCCGAACCCGGTGGTGAGAATGATGTCCTGGGCCGTGATGAGGTCGAAGATGCTGCCGCCCGCAGGGTCAAACCCGTCCAACAGCTCGATCCGCCCGTCCCAGTCGCCGTTGTTGCTGGAGTTCACGCGGCTTAGGCCGAGCCCCAGCGGCGCTTGGATGCCGGCGGCCCGAAGGATATCCGGCTCGCCCAACGCGGTGTCGCCCGTGGCGTTGGTCGCCGGGTTCAGCGTGCCCAGGAGCTGGCCGTCGAGGTACGTGTGGGTCACGGAAAAATCAGGAGGGTCCGGCTCCGGATCCGCACCGGGGGTGGTGTTGCCGTTGCCGTAGCGAGTTCGGACCTCGGGAGTGATCCGGAAAAGGCGATTGCCCGCGCCGCCGCCTTGGCCGTTAGGGTCGAACAGTATGTCGTTCGCTGTGCCGGTGGAGCTGGCAACGATGATGATCGTCCGGGCGCCGCTGCCCGCCGGCAATGGGGAGGCGCCGTCGACTTCGCGGGCCGTCGCATCGAACCGGACGACCGGCCGGCCGTTGAACGCGGCCTCGCTGGCCACGAAGTCGGGCTTGTTCCCCGGCTTGCCCGTGCCGTCTTCGGCCACGGTGTTGCCGCCGACGCCCGTATGGTCGTACCAGGTGTCGATCCGCGTCGGGTACGTGCCGCCCGTGAGGTCCATGTTGCCATCGGCGTGCAGCCAGAGCCTCAGATCGGTGCCCGAATACGGCAGCTCTACGGCCTGCGCCGCCGTGACCACCGCCAGCAGCAGCCCGGCTGCCGCCACACCCGTGATGAATTGTCTTCGACCGCCCATGCTGATACCTCCGATGGGTTATAGCGGTGGCCTCGCGGAGGCGGTCAAGCCCCCGCCTAACCCCCTCTCCAGAGGCGATTTTGCCGAAAATCGAAAAAATATTCGGCTCGGGTGTCAGCGACTGTCTTGAAAGTCAACCGTTAGAACGGGGGTGAATCAGGGATCCTCCAGGGGGTGTTGTTGGCGACCATGGTGTTGAGGATGGTCAATAGTTTTCTCATGCAGGCCGTGAGG
>Ga0180438_10002518_pt1 | contig 29646 bp, 27 predicted proteins | sample SS_ome_12_FD_132455 | JGI IMG/M metagenome (GOLD analysis project Ga0180438, IMG submission 132455) | Hypersaline lake sediment archaeal communities from the Salton Sea, California, USA - SS_3_D_2 metaG | ecosystem: Environmental > Aquatic > Non-marine Saline and Alkaline > Hypersaline >...
AAGTTAGTGTAAACTTCTTTCTGTAAAAATTAAAATCTTCAAAAATGGTAGGTCAGGTGTATCCTAAAGGTAATCACACCAAAAAGGAGACCACCATGACCCACCAGGACGATTGTACCTTACCAGTTGAAATACTCGAACAGGTTGCAGAGCAAGGATTGGATTACCTTCCTGAGCTGATCCGCATCGTGATCAACACTGCTATGCAAGCCGAACGCCAGAAGTATCTTGGTGTCAGTCCATACGTCAGGTCCAACGAGCGTCAAGGACACAGCAATGGCTTTAAGCCCAAAACGGTCAACACCCGGATTGCCCCGATCACTTTCGACATACCCCAAGTCCGGGAAGGCGGTTTCTATCCACAGGCATTAGAGAAGGGGTTACGCAGTGAGCGGGCGTTGATGCTTGCTCTGGCCGAAATGTACGTGCAAGGCGTGTCCACTCGCAAAGTCGCTGCTATCACAGAGAGATTATGCGGCAGTGAGATCTCCTCCACGCAGGTCAGCCGGGCGGCCGCATTGCTGGATGAAGTTCTGGAAGCCTGGCGCAAACGGCCACTGGGCACAATTACCTACCTGTACCTGGACGCAATGTACGAGAAAGTACGGGTAGACGGCCAGATCCGGGACGCAGCTGTGCTGATCGCCAGTGGAGTAAAACCCGACGGGAAACGCTTGATCCTGGGCGTTTCGGTCTCAATGGGTGAACAGGAACTGCACTGGCGAGACTTCCTGCAAGGCCTGGTGGAGCGAGGCCTGAGCGGTGTGGAACTGATTATCAGCGATGCTCACGTGGGGTTGTTGGCTGCCCGCAAAGCAGTCTTCAGCGGCATCCCCTGGCAACGCTGCCAGTTTCACCTCCAGCAGAATGCCAGCCAGTATGTGCCCCGCCAGGATATGAAACGGGAAGTGGCAGCAGACATCCGGGCCATATTTAACTCGGCAGACCGGGACCAAGCTGAGGTGCAGTTGCGTAAGACGGTTGAGAAGTATGCACAAAGCGCTTCCAGACTTGCCAACTGGCTGGAAGGGAACATTCCGGAGGGATTGACCGTTTTTTTCTTTCCAGAGGATCACCGGCGCAGGATACGAACTGTGAACAGCCTGGAGCGGGTCTGTCTGGAAATCCGGAGACGCACCAGGGTTGCAGGCATCTTCCCCAATGAAGCTTCTTGTTTGAGATTGGTGAGCGCTCAATTGATGGAGATCAGTGAGACCTGGGAGACTGGCAGGATTTATTTATCGTTTTTAAGGTGCTGAACTACTAGAAATATGGATCACCTGACTACTTTTACAGAAAAGAAGTTGCATGATCTAAAAAAATTCCTGCCCCAGAAAATCATATATATAAGCGAATGATTTTTTCTCATATATCGCTTAGCAACCTGATTATACAGTATCTGATATTTGAACCCTATTAAATATTATTTTAGGAAAATTGTAATATTCAAAATGCCGTAATTAAGATATGCCCAGACAGTTTTCAAGAATAACCTACTCTCCAGGCTTGTCGATCGCCTGCTGCGGCGACCCGAAGACTGGCTAACACAATCCCTTTTATCGGCCATAAAAAAAACAAATCCTCCTTCATTGACAAATTTCACTGCCTTTCGCTTTGAATTCAGTTGATATATTGATTCAACCCTGGATATTTTCAACCGGTAATGTTTGATGAGATCGAAACTAATTTTTGTCACATTAATAAATATTGTGTGAGAATATCTTTGATAATTATCATACAGGAAATTCCTTTTATTTGAGCATTAAAAGGGGTGATAACAAAATCACCCCTATGGGGGAAAAGAAATCCTTCCTTTTACAAATCAAAGTTGATGACAATTTTGACTAAATTTGGTAAATTTTATTTGATTTAATGAATAATCTTCGAATTTTTAAATATTACGTATTCGCCTTCAATGAAGAATAACAAGGAAAAAAATATCAGGCAGGTTTTAATTGCTTCAAGCCATCCATTATTCGGGCAGGGACTGCGCAGTTTACTGGAAGATCGAAAAGCATATACTGTTCAGGTAGTGGGGATGGTATCCAGCCTTGAAGAAGCAATAACTGCCTTAGAAGAACTCAATCCGGATATGATCATCGTTGATTATGATGATGAAAAACTAAACCGTGATGAATTTCTTGCCCGTTTTGTGGAAGGTGAGAAAAAACTTCGGGTCGTGCTGCTTTCACTGCAGAGTGGAAATGAAGCGCTTGTTTACGACCGACGTACACTCGCGGCCTCCGACATTGATGAATGGCTGAAGTATGACGAGAATGAACAGGAAAATACTGATCTGCAGATCTCTGGCGACTCACCGGCGAAAGGTGATGAGATGAACAGGAGAACGAATATGAAGCATCTTTTTATTGCAGCAATATTGGTATTGATTTCTACATTAATTATCAGCGTGGGAATGGAATACATCCAAATTCTGCCTGTCCAGGCAAGCGCTCAGGCTGTACCAATCGACAGGTTGTTTGGAATTGAATTCAAGATCATTGCATTTCTATTTTCCCTTATTGTTGTATTTATGATTTACAGCATCGTCGTATTCAGAAGGAAACCGGGGGATATGGAAGATGCCGTCCATATCGAAGGGAATACAAAACTGGAGGTTTTATGGACAATTCTCCCTTTGATCACCGTAATGGTTCTGGCTTATCTTGGAGGCCAGTCACTGGCAGAAACGCTTCGTGCTGATCCCAGGCCGATAGAGATCGAGGCAATCGGCCAGCAGTGGTCATGGCGTTTTGAATATCCGGAATTTGGTGTAGTTTCAAACATATTAATGATGCCGGTCAATAAACAGGCATTGGTTTCTCTTACTTCAAACGATGTGATCCACTCATTCTGGGTTCCCGAATTTCGGGTGAAACAGGATGCCCTTCCTGGCGGAGACGAATTCGTTCGCCAAATTAGAATCACTCCCACCTTGAAGGGCGATTACAAAGTCCGCTGTGCGGAATTATGCGGAGAGAAACACGCTGATATGCGAGCGCCAGTGAAGGTCGTCTCCCAGGATGATTTCGAAGCATGGCTTGCGGAAGAATCAGGTTTACCCGATGATCCGGTTGGGCGCGGCAGCAAATGGGTCGAACAATACGGGTGTGTTGCCTGCCACAGTCTGGATGGAAGCGATTCGGTTGGCCCAACATGGAAAGGAATTTACGAAACCCAGGAAACACTCTCGGACGGGACCAGTGTGACTGTGAATGAGGAATACATCCGTGACTCCATTCTCAATCCGGGCAAGAACATCGTGCAGGGTTTTTCCAATGTTATGCCAGCAAATTTCAGCCAGCAATTAACTGACCAACAAATTACTGACATCGTCCAGTTCATAAAAAGCCTGAATTAATTTCAGCCATATTCTTTTTAGATGATTTCCAGTAAACAGGAATACTCTTTAATTGGAGGAGTACATGAATGAAAATAAAAAAACCGGGATCTTTTCAATCGGATTATTAAAAGGACTGGTTGGATTTTTCTTTGGATTGATTCTTGGAGCCCTGGCGGTTACTGCTATCCGGTTAGCGACGGGGCGGCCTGTTTTTGACCCAAATACATTTGGGTTTACACAGCCTGCCTGGGTAGCAGGGGGTCTGGTAGGCGCAGTTGGGTTTATTCTCGGGACCGGGGTCATGAACGACTGGATAAGTTGGGCCCGCGGCAAGGAGACACCAGCCCATCCTGAGGATGCCTTCGATTCAGGATGGGCTCGGTATTTAAGCGTTTCTTTTGATCACAAAGCGATCGGGATTCAATATGGTTTTCTTTCGCTGGTAATGTTTTTTATAGCCGGTCTTTTTGCGCTTATATTCCGCACCGAATTGATTTCACCGGCCCTGGATATCCTTACATTCAATTCCTACAACACGATAATGAGTTTACATGGGATTGTAATGATATTCTCAATATTATTGGGTGTGGCTGCCATGTCTAATTACCTTGTTCCACTAATGATTGGCGCAAATGACATGGCTTTCCCAAGATTAAATGCATTCGCTTTCTGGGTAAACGTACCCGCAGGCATACTGCTGCTCTCCAGTCTTTTCCTGGGCGGGTTTGACACAGGCTGGACAGGATATCCACCGTTGAGCACACGAGCCCCTCTTGGCATGGATATGTTCTTCCTGGGAGTCTATCTGTTCGGCATGTCCTCAATTCTCGGGTCTTTGAATATCATCACAACAACCGTTCGGATGCGGGCAAAGGGTATGGATTACTTCAAGATGCCGATTTTTGTTTGGACAGCTTTGGCCACATCAATTATCGGACTGACAGCAACCCAATTGATCGGCCTTTCTTTTCTGATGGTTTTGTTTGAACGGATTCTGGGAATGACCTTCTTCACCCCGGCTTTGGGTGGAAACCCGATTTTGTTCCAGCACCTGTTCTGGTTTTACTCACACCCTGCTGTCTACGTTTTCATCCTGACCGGATTGGGAGTTATCAGCGAGCTGCTGCCGGTATTCGCCCGGAAACCCTTATTCGGTTATAAATGGGTGGCGCTTTCTTCGTTTGGAATTGCTTTGGTCGGATTTTTCGTCTGGGCGCACCATATGTTCACAAGTGGAATGGCGGCCTATTTACGGGTTCCTTTCATGTACAGCACATTACTGGTCGCGGTTCCCACTGGAATTAAGTTCTTCAGCTGGATAGGGACGATCTGGCAAGGGAAACTGTCATTCGAAACCCCGATGCTTTTTGTCCTGGGTGCTATCTCAATATTTTTACTTGGGGGGTTGAGCGGACCTCCAAACGGTACTGTAGCCACCGACCTCCACCTGCAGGACACTTACTGGATCGTGGGACACTTCCATGCAACCATGTTTGGGGGTTATGTATTCCCATTTTTCGCAGCGATATATTACTGGTTTCCAAAAATTACCGGCAGGATGTATAACGAACGCCTCGGAAAACTGCATTTTTTCCTCATGCTGCCTGCCTTCTATGTCCAATCTTTGGGGCAAATGTCCACTGGACTCTTAGGTATGCGCCGCAGAATAGCAGATTATGACCCCACCCTTGGAATTCAGGACACACAAGTACTTGTTACCATCGCCGGTTTTGTGATAGGTATATCGGTGCTTGTGGCATTAACCAATCTAATATTCAGTGCAGTGCGCGGTCCTAAAGCAGTCGCAAATCCATGGCGCTCAAGGTCGCCAGAATTTCAATTGCCTTCACCTCTACCCGTCCATAATTACGATACGCCAATCGAAGTTATCGGGGAGCCCTACGATTACGGATTGGAACCGCAAACGGCATTTGTAAACATAGATAAAGAACGAATATCAACTGGCGGTGTGGCCCCCTCACTGGCTGAGCCTGCAGTCGCTGATTGATCAACGTTTCCTTGAAATAATCATTATTAGAGAGACTTAACCTGGAGAATTCATGATGGAATTAGAAGAAAAGAAAAAACAGGCTTTCCGGATAGGAATGACAGTATTGATACTTTTAATGTTTCTGACGATTGGAGAATTTTTGATCGGTTCATTTGTGGTCGGCTGGTCAGGGGTGCTGATTGCCATAGCCGTTATTAAAACATTCTTTGTCGTCCGTGATTATATGCACATTGGAAGGCTGTTTTCAGCGGAGGAGGAAATATAGTTATGAGTGCCGAGACATTTGCAGCTGACAATTACAATCAAAAAACGACAACTAATCGGCTGGGATTGTGGTTATTTATATTCTCAGACGCTTTTGTTTTTGCAGGTTTATTTGTTTCACGTTTCTACTTGTTGGGGATTGGAATTCGACCCGAGCTTAACCAGCTGGTTGGGCTTATCGTTACCATAATTCTGCTCGCCAGCAGTTTTTTTATGAATCGTGCCGATACTTCTATTGCTTTCGGAGATAGGAAAGCATTTTTAAGAAACACCCTTATTACGATTGTACTGGGAACAATTTTCCTTGTTGGAGTGGTTGGAATTGAATGGCGTATAGCGCCCTACGGTCCATCAGAAAATGCAACCTGGTCATTGTTTTACATTATGACTGGTTTCCATGCTTTCCATGTTCTGACAGGTTTAATTCTGCTGGTGGTGATATTCCTGAACGGCAGAAAAGGTTTATACAACCAGGAACGCCACTTTCCGGTTGAAGGCGCGGCAGTCTATTGGCATTTTATCGATGTGGTCTGGATCTTCTTCTACCCTGCATTGTATCTAATAGGCTTACCGGCCGGGTGAAATTCTGGGCACATTCATTTTTGATATGGTTGGCATTAAATTAGTTAAGAAAAATGATTAAAAGATACGGGTTATTGTTTGTGGGAATCATTGCTGGATTTGCGATATTCGCATTGGGGTGGTATTTCCTTTCAGGTGATTATGAATATCAGGGGTCATTAATTGACCCCCCGGTACCTGCTGCTGACTTTGCCCTAATTGACCAGAACGGTAATCCTTACCGGTTGAGAAGCCGGAATGGAAATATTATCCTGATTTTCTTCGGGTATACAAATTGTCCGGATGTCTGCCCGGTAACATTATCAGAATTTAAAAATATAAAGAAGACACTTGGTGAAAAATCAGCTGGGATTGATTATGTGTTCATAACTGTTGACCCAGAAAGAGACAGCCAGGAATCTCTGAGAAAATATCTCAGCAGATTTGATCCAGATTTCATCGGTTTGAGCGAAGATCGCAGTGTTCTTGAGCAGGTATGGGCTGATTACGGTGTGTACCAGGAACAAAAAGAGACTGGGAGTGCAATCGGATATTTAGTAGATCACACGTCCAGAACCTATGTAATAGATAGTGAGGGGAACTGGAAATTAACTTACCCGTTTGGTATCGAATCAAAGAAAATAATTCAAGATCTTAACCATATGCTTCAAGAAAATTAAAACCTTCAATGTCCAAAAACCCAAATTTCAAACCTTTATTCATCCGCCTCCTGATTGTACTGACGATTTCAGTCATTTTCGTTGGCTTGTTTAACGAAGCATCATACTTATTACAAAAGGATAAGTATGACCGGGCGCCAGAAAAAATCACATTAACAATTCCTGCTGGTACGGCTGAAAAGGTTGATGCAGGCGAAGATGTGCTTTCAATACCTGACCAGATGGTTTTTGTAGTCGGGGATACATTAATCGTTCAAAACAACGATCGAGTTAGCCATCAATTAGGTCCGATATGGGTTCCGCCCAATTCGACTGGCAGTTTGATTATGGAACAGGTGGATAATCTTGCTTACTCTTGCACCTTTCAGACCAGCAGATACCTGGGTCTGGATGTGCGAGCGCCGACAAACTTAACCACCCGCCTGACAGGATTGTTTTTAGCTACGCCCACATTAACCGCGCTTCTTTTTATATACAGCCTGCTTGTATTTCCATTGAATAAAAAGACTGACGAAACAAAAAGTAAAGCCGTACATATCTGAAAAAATATGAGCCAGGTATCCAGATCTAAAAATTTTCTTCTTGAAAACCACGCTAGAATCATCAATTTTCAGTCGGGGGTTCTATCGATCCTCAAGCAGATGGTGAGCGGCCGATGGGTGTTCGCAACTCTTACGGTTTTTTTGGGTCTGGCGGTCTTAATCCGTTTAGGAATCTGGCAGTTAGACCGTTTGGAGCAACGGAGAGCTTTCAACGCCCGCGTATTTAAACAACAAGCCCTGCCAGTTTTGGATCTCAATCAAGGTTATGAAAGTGAATTATTGCGTGACATGGAATATCGTGAAGTTGCGATAAGAGGCAAGTACGACCATTCCCAACAGATCGCAATCCGCAACCAGTACTGGCAGAATCAATCCGGGTACCACCTGCTCACACCATTAATGATCGATGAAACATCTGAAATGGTTCTTGTTGATCGAGGTTGGATACCATCAAGTGCTTATACAGCAAACAATATGGCCCAATTTGATGAACCCGGGTATGTGCAAGTTAAGGGCATCATTCGAAAATCCAGGGACAGTGCTGATTTCGGAATTAACAGGGTCGATGCTTCCGGATCCCAAGTGAATCCAATAAGTGCCTGGAATTTTGTAAATATTGAGAATATCCAGAAACAGATGAATTCATCCTTATTGCCAGTTTATATCCAGCAATCCCCGGAACCAACTTGGACAGGGATGCCCTACCGCTTCCAACCTGAATTGAAATTAACCGAAGGGCCGCATCTTGGTTATGCAATCCAATGGTTTACATTTGCAGCAATTTTAGGATTGGGTTATCCAATTTATATATCACGCCACATCCACAGAACTCAAGGAAAAATCCAGTGATTGTAAACCTGATTAATAAATTTCAATTATCCAAGCTTTACCAGTCTTTGTTAATAATAATGATTTCACTTATTTTCCTGCTCATGATTAGTGGCGGAATAATGAGTGCGGATGACTCAATAAGAAGTTGTCCGGATTGGCCGACATGCTTTGGCAGATGGCTGCTTCCGTTGAACAGCCAGACTTCACCAGATTATCTGCACAGGTTTACAACAACAATTATTGCCCTTTTTTCGATTCCGCTTTTACTGATAACGGTAAAGAATTACAGAAAGGAATACCGGGTTCTGATACCCGTTCTTTTGTTTACAGGAATGTTCATAACCCAGGTGCTGATCGGGGTTTTATTTACCGAGCCTGTGAAAATAAGTTTAAGAAATTGGATTTCGCCAGTACATTTTGGTTTATCACTGGTAAGTTTGGCAGCCTTGCTTTCTGCGCTTGTCTTTACCATTTCACCTGAAATAAACAAAATGAAATCAACCAAAATACAGTATTCAAGTTTATTATCAATCAGGGAAAAAATAAATAAACAATCCAGAATTTTAATTTTACTGACTTCAGCTGTGTATCTAATATTGCTTATTAGTGGTTCGGCTTTGTCTGGAAAGGAAATATCTAACGCCTGTACAGGCTGGCCTATTTGTGAAGGCAATCTTTTATTCTGGAATAGTTACACCTGGATGAACATGGGACACCGTTTTGTAGTCTTAATAAGCGCAGTTCTTCTTGTAATATTGAATGCTCACAACTGGCGCAACTATAAACACAGTAATGTGGTCCTGGTTGCATCGACTGCTAGTCTGGTTTTGTTTATTTCCCAGGCGCTGCTGGGAGTGCAAATGGTAGTTGAATTACCGACTTACCTGCTTGTTCTTCATCGCGCTTCAGCAGTTACAGTTTTCATCACCCTGGTCATCCTCGCTTACTACCTTCTTACCCAGGATGTCGCAAGCGAATATAACAGCAGTGACATTATCACTGTACCAGATTTTAAGAGCAGAATCCTCAATTATATTAAACTTACTAAACCGGTGGTTGTTGCGCTGCTGCTTGTCACCACTTTTGCTGGGATGGTAATTGCAGAAGGGCAATGGCCTTCCAAAACGATCGTTTTCTGGACTCTTTTGGGTGGGTTTCTGGCTGCAGGTGGGTCAGGTGCGATTAATCAATATATCGATAGAATAGATGATCGAAAAATGCAGCGCACTCAGAAAAGACCAATTCCCTCCGGCCAGGTCACACCAGCTGAAGGTTTAGCGTTTGGAACTGCAGCAGCCATCATTTCATTCTTTATCATGGTTGCATTTGTTAATGTTCTGGCTGCGCTTCTCACGCTTGTTGGGATTATTTACTACGTGGTTTTTTACAGTTTGATCCTGAAGAAATCGACTGTACAGAATATTGTAATTGGAGGCGGCGCGGGAGCAATTCCACCCCTTGTAGGCTGGGCGGCAGTGACGAACGGTTTAAATGTCCCATCACTATTCTTATTTGCTATTATCTTCGTCTGGACACCCCCCCATTTCTGGGCACTAGCGCTGGTGAGGCGAAAAGATTATGCAAGAGCTGGTGTACCAATGCTGCCTGTGATACGTGGTGAAAAGGAAACCCGCTGGCAGATCCTTATCTACACCATTGAGCTGGTTATACTGACACTATTGATGCCCCTTTTTGGTTTAGGAGAGAGTATTTACCTGATCGGAGCATCACTTCTTGGAATATGGATATTACTCACAGCGTGGAAGGTTTGGAGTAATGAAGGCAACAAAGTTGCCTGGAAAATGTACCGCTATTCGAGTATGTACCTGGCGTTTCTGTTCATCGTGTTAATGGCAGACCGACTGCTGCTATTCAATTAATTCCCAACATTTCAGAAAAACTGAAAAAAATAATCCGGGGCTAATATACAAACACTTCAGTGCCATATCCGGTTAATTCCCAGTCTGAGGGGCTTTCAATCTCATGCTCATATGCGGGAGTGGTCCACCTGAACAGCCACTTGGCATCCTCGTTATTCATATTCACACACCCGTGGCTCATCTGTAACCCGAAATTGTTGTGCCAGTACGTGCCATGAAATGCATAACCCCCTGGACTGATAAAGAAGCAAGTCCAGGGAACGCCAGGCAAAGAAAAACCACCATTTTCTTCAACTTCAGAGCCTCCAGCAACGCTTCCCATATGTTTCGACGGCATTTTTGAATAAATACGATATCTCCCCTTTGGTGTTGAAGTTGGATACTGACTATCTGAAAGCCTGTTGCTGGGCAATCCTGATGATATTTTGACTGAATATACTTCATCTTCCCCTTCAAATGCATACAGAGTCTGATGACTCAAGGAGAGTTCCAATCGCTTTTTTTCAGCAGGTATTTTAGTTGAAATGGGGCTGTATTCATCAGGGGGGATATAGCGCAGATGTTCCGCTGGTACAAGGTACTTTTCCATTTTGCTAAGTTCGCTTGTCAGCTGGTACCAGGCTTTTCCATCCGGTCCTTCTTCAATGCCGGTTACCCAATGTGTGGAAGAATAATACAACCTGGAGCCTCTCCATGGCTTCCAACCATCCCAGGTTGAATACTGGTAGGCAACCGTGTATGGCACAGTAACTTCAAAAAGCTGGCCTCCGGGTTCGATTATATTCTGCACCTTGTTTAGATTAACATCAACAATCTGTAAATGTGCACTGTGCATGAATCCGCCCCATACTCGATACCACAGCGTGTTATAAAATTCTGGCGCATCAGGTGGGTGAAATTCCTCATAGATATGGATTAATTGATCACGAAAACGATTGCCGACAATGGCCGATTTGTCGTTCGGATTCAAACGAACATCAACCTGTGAAACCGCAACACGAGCCAATTTGCCAATATCACGAACACTTTCGCGTGGGAATACAGGTGAAAAAGCCAGACTTCCTAAAGACAGCCCGGCAATTTTTATAAAATCTCTTCGAGAATATCTTTCGCCCATCGTTATAGATTATTTACCGAGTTCAATGATTTAAATTCTAATACAACCAGGACCGAGAATGAGAACTTATTAGAAATTTTTAATTGGACAATATTTGTCCTTAATTATCTGGTAAAATAAATACAGAATACCGATCAAATCCTGGAGCTCAATATGTCTCTAAATCCTGACTTCTATATCTGCCCGACCTGTTTTCGAGTTTGTGAAACCGAGATGGAATGCCACCAGCATCAAATGGTTGCTTGCAAAATCGGTGAAATTGGGGACACACGCCGGAGACCAGTTAATGATCCTTATGGAAAATTTGTTTCACGGGCTCCACGCTGGTATATGGAAGCAGTGGGTTGGATTAAAGAAGAACAGTAGTTCTTCGAACAAAAACTCCCGGCATACAAAACCGGGAGTTTTTGTTTGTACTAGACTTATCTCGATTATTTTTCCCTGTACTTCAAGGCAGAATGTGCAACTGCTAACCGGGCAATCGGAACTCTAAACGGAGAGCAGCTTACATAATTGTTGCCAATCAAATGGCAGAACTCAATTGATGCCGGGTCGCCGCCGTGTTCTCCGCAAATTCCCACCTCAAGATCAACCCTGGATTTGCGGCCATCGTCCACCGCAATCTTCATCAACCTGCCTACACCTTCTGTATCAAGTGTTTGAAACGGGTTCTCAGGCAGAATACCTTCTTCAACGTACTTCACCAAGAAGTTGCGCTCGGCATCATCCCGGCTGTATCCAAATGTCATCTGTGTCAGGTCATTTGTTCCGAAGGAAAAGAACTCAGCGACTTCCGCAACTTCTTCGGCGGTTACCGCAGCGCGCGGAATTTCAACCATTGTTCCAAATTTATAGTCAAAACTTACCCCGTACTCATCCATAACCTCTTTCGCAATACGTTCAAGCCGGGGTTGAATCCATTCCAATTCTTTTACCGTTCCTGTTAGCGGTATCATAACTTCAGGTTTCACGGTAACACCGGCTTTGGTTTGTCGAGCGGCAGCTTCAAAGATTGCCCTAACCTGCATTTCAACGATCTCAGGCATATAGATGCTCAAACGGACACCCCGCATCCCCATCATCGGGTTGCTCTCATGCATTGCTTGAACTTTTTGCAGTAAATCTTCCTTTTCCGCCAGGCCTTCAGTTTCGCCTTTAACTCGCTTGGTAATCACCTCTTCCAGCAATTCTTCTTCAGATGGGAGAAATTCATGCAGCGGTGGATCAATCAAGCGAATGATGACAGGATATCCATCCATTGCTTCAAACAATCCCTCAAAATCTGATCGCTGATACGGCAGCAGTTCATCCAGTGCGGACACTCTTTCTTTTGAGGACTCGGCCAGGATCATCCTTTGAACAATGGGCAGCCTTTCCTGTTCAAAAAACATATGCTCTGTCCTGCACAAACCAATTCCCACGGCGCCGTAAGAACGGGCACGACGCGCATCCGCTGGATAATCAGCATTCGCCCAAACCTCCAGTCCTTTACTTGGCCATCCTTCAGGCGCCTTTCGAATCCCCGGTGTGGCGCTGGTTTCATCAGCCCAATTCAGTAAGATGAGCAAATCAGTCTGTTCTTCCAAAGATGGAGCGGTCGTCGGCATCTGCCCGAGGTAAACATCGCCCGTTGTTCCATCTACCGAAATCCATTCACCTTCCTTGATAACCAGACCATTGACCTCCATCAGTTTACGCTCAAGGTCAATTCTTATTTCAGATGCTCCAACCACACATGGGACTCCAAATTGTCTCGCAACCACTGCTGCGTGCGAAGTTGCGCCTCCCTCGCTTGTAAGAATCCCTTTAGCCGCTAACATTCCGTGTACGTCATCGGGTTTTGTAAAGGGTCTGACCATAATAACATCCTGGCTATTTTCCTTAGCCATTATTTCCGATTTGTCGGCATCAAAATATACCTGACCAACAGCCGCACCCGGAGAAGCATTTACACCGCTGGCAATTTTTCTACCTTCCGATTCGGCCTTTTCAAGCGCCTTAATATCAAATTGAGGGTGAAGCAATGTATCAACTTCGTCAGGAGACACCCGTAATATCGCCTCTTCTTTTGAAATCAAACCTTCATTTGCCATGTCTACTGCAATCTTGACAGTGGCTTTGGCAGTGCGTTTTCCAGTTCTGGTTTGGAGCATCCACAATTTATTTTCTTCAATTGTGAATTCAACATCCTGCATTTCACGGTAATGATTTTCCAGCCGATTGCAGATATCCAGAAACTCCTGATATGCCTCTGGCATTTCCTTTTCAAGATTTTGAATTTTTTCAGTATTTCGTATTCCAGCAACTACATCTTCCCCTTGCGCATTCAACAGATAATCCCCGTATAATTCTTTTTCACCTGTAGCCGGATCTCGTGTAAAAGCTACTCCTGTACCAGAATCCCAGCCCATATTCCCGAAAACCATAGTAACCATGTTTACAGCAGTTCCGAGATCGTGTGATATCCCAGCAGCATTGCGATAATCAACTGCTCTTTTACCGTTCCAGGATTTAAATACAGCCTCAGTGGATAGTCTCAACTGCTCATATGGATCCTGTGGGAAATCAATACCTTTCTGATCTTTTACAACCTTCTTAAACATATCGGTTATCAACTTCCAATCATCTGTATCCAGCTCTGTATCTGATTTAATCCCTCTCTCGGCTTTGTACTCCGCCATAGGGTCTTCAAATGCTTCGTCCGGGATACCTAAAACAACCGAGCCGAACATCTCAACCAGACGGCGGTATGCATCATAGACAAATCTTGAATTGCCTGTTTTTTTGCTCATCCCTTCCGCAGTCAGATCATTCAAACCAATATTCAAAACCGTATCCATCATCCCGGGCATTGAGAACTTTGCTCCAGAACGGCTGGATACCAGAAGAGGATTCTTGGGATCTCCAAATTTCTTTCCTGTCTGGGTTTCCACCTTTTTAATTGCTTCAAGTTCTTGCTCCCACATACCTGGCGGAAATTTGTTCTGCTCCGCCAAAAAAGCAAGGCATGCCTCAGTGGTGACTGTAAAACCTGGGGGGACTGGAATTTTTGCCCTTGTCATGTCACCGAGATTGGCGCCCTTTCCGCCCAACAAGTCGCGTACCTTCTCCCAATCACCCCCCACAGTCTTCTCAGCTTCATCGACTTCATTAAACATATAAACCCATTTTTTTTCTGACATTACTATCTGCTCCTGATAAAAGTTTTTCAAATGAAAAATTCCAAACGATAAGTTTACCATAACTTGATGTAAAATTTCACAAAGCCAACTGGTTTTTACGACTTGTGTACAATTATTCGGGTTGGAACTGAAAAGATATCGGGAATTGATTGGAGGATATAAATAATTAATAAATTTTATTACTGGATTTGTTTGACAGTGGCAATGAACACAGTTATAATACTTGACCGTCCCGGCAGCAAATTGCTGGGGCATATTGTTGTACACAAATCCCCAACTTCCCCGTTCCACCGCGCCGGAAATAGAATAAGGCACGCGCTGTGTTTATGGTGAAGTGAAGCTTGGAGAGAGAAAATGAGATATGCTATCATAGAGAATGGCGGCAAGCAGTATAAAATCCTTGAGGGAAAAACCATCGATATAGACCTTATGCAGGTCAATCCTGGAACGGAAATCAAGCTAGACAATGTTTTGCTGGTTTCTGATGGAGACAAGATCAATGTAGGCACTCCATTAATAAGCAGGGCGAATGTCAGCGCAACGGTTGTTGGAGAAGTAAAAGGTCCCAAAGTTGTTGTTTTTAAATATAGGCCAAGAAATCGCTACCGTGTAAAAACAGGACACCGCCAGAAGTATACTAGAGTGCATATAAATAAAATTTCGTTAGGTAGTAACAAGAAAAAGAAAGAGGACGGTCAAGATGGCTCATAAAAAAGGCGGAGGGTCAAGCCGCAACGGAAGAGATAGCCGCAGCCAGCGTTTAGGTATTAAAAAATTCGCTGGGGAACATGTTCTTTCTGGAAATATCCTTGTTCGCCAGCGGGGAACCAGGATCAAGCCCGGGAAAAATGTTGGGCGAGGCAAAGACGACACACTTTTTGCCACAATTGAAGGTGTGGTTATTTACGAAAATGTTCGTGATGACCGTAAGCGCGTAAGTGTAATGCCTGTGAATTAATATCGGGACGTCAGATAAATTGTTCGTCTTATATTTAGAACAGGAAAATGGAGTTTTTAAATAATGAAAAAAGAAATCCATCCAACATATTATCCAGAAGCTCAGGTGACCTGCGCCTGCGGCAACACCTGGACAACTGGTTCAACAAGCAAAGTTATTCGAACTGATGTTTGTTCTCAATGCCATCCATTTTTCACTGGAGAACAGAGAATAGTAGATACAGAAGGCCAGGTTGATCGTTTTTATAAAAAATTACAGGCGCGTGAAGATTATGTACAGGAGCTTCAATCACGGGAAGCGGAACGAGTATCACCGGAACGGTCGATTGATGATCTTGAATTAAGCAAGCGTGCATCAGACTCCTTGAAAAGTGCTGGTTTATCTACTGTTGGCGATGTTCTGGAAAAAATGGAACTGGGGGAAAATTCAATTTTAGCTATTGATGGTTTTGGAAGAAAATCGCTTGCTGATTTAAAGAAGAAATTACGGCAAATCGGATATGAAATACCGGAAGCGATGGAGGAAATCCAGGTTTAATAACCAGTTCACCTTTCGTTAAAAAACAGGCAGATGATCCATTCGCTGCCTGTTTTTTTTCATGTATGATATTAAAAATATAACTTCCTTTGGATTGAAAAACAGCGGAGGATTTTTATATATACGAAACAAAATGATAAATTATAGGGGTAGAATATAAAAATTGAAACTGATTTCAGGTTCAGACCATCACATTTTTTAATCCAGTTATTTCAGACGATTTGTCTATTTTAGAGGTAAAAAAATTAATGAAACATTATACCGGTTCACTGGAAGTAATTACAGGTTCTATGTTTTGTGGAAAAACCGAAGAACTTATCCGGAGATTGCGCAGGGCAACCATCGCCAAACAAAAGGTTCAGGTGTTTAAACCATCTATAGATGATAGATATGCGATAGTAAAAGTAAAATCACACTCAGGATTTGAATACGATGCAGATCCAATTGGTAATGCTTCAGAGATACTTCAAAAGCTGCGAACAGATACTACTGTGGTTGGCATTGATGAAGGCCAGTTTTTTGATGAGGAAATTATAGATATCGCCGACAAACTTGCTACTCAGGGGATCAGGGTTATTGTCACTGGGCTTGATACCGATTTTCGAGGTGAACCTTTCGGACCAATGCCTATTCTCATGTCGAAAGCTGAAGTTGTCGATAAACTCCATGCAATATGTGTTGTCTGCGGTGAACAGGCGAGCCGGACCCAACGACTTGTTGATGGTGAACCCGCCCGATATGAGGACCCGGTGGTGATTGTAGGTGCATCCGAGCTGTATGAAGCAAGATGTAGAACGCACCATCAAGTGCCAAAAGGATAAAAAAATGCGAGACTATAAAGAATATCTCGATGAAATACTGATTGAAGAGGTCGAACTTCAGAAGCGAATCCTTGAATTAGCTGAAGAGATAAACCGCGACTACAAGAATGAAAGATTACACCTAATATGCATCCTGAGAGGCGGTATTGTATTCCTTACCGATTTGATGCGCCGCTTAGAAGTCCCTAACACTATTGATTTTATGGCTGTCTCATCCTACGGGGTTGAACGAACATCCACCGGGCAGATCAGAATAACCCTGGATCTGAAAGAAGACATTCAGGACAGGCATGTGTTGCTGGTTGAAGATATTGTTGACAGCGGTTACACGATTGCTTCTGTATTGGATTTTTTAAAAACACGCCACCCCAAAAGCCTTAGAGTTTGCACTTTGTTAAACAAACCGGAAAGACGTGAGGTAGAGGTTCCGATCCACTACTGTGGTTTTGTTATCCCAAATAAATTTGTTTTCGGATATGGGCTGGATATGGATGAATATTACCGGAACCTGCCGTTTATCGCCTCAGTCGACTTAAATCGATACCAGCCTGAGGGATGAATCTACCGCTCCCACTGAGACCGCACAGGGATATACTAAAATCTATCTGGAATTTAACAACTTCCGATAATCAAATTTACATTGTCGGAGGGGCTGTTAGAGATACTTTTTTAAAGAAGACTACTCACGATCTGGATTTTACTCTTGCTTCGAATGCAATTGAAATTTGCCGACAAGTCGCCAATAAAATTAACGGCGCTTTCTACGTGCTTGACGAAAACAGGAAAACTGCCCGGATTATTCTGACTAAGGAGGACAATTCCAGACAGCACATTGATTTCTCCACCTTCCGCGGTAATTCCATTGAGGAAGACCTGCACTGCCGTGATTTCACAATAAATGCCATGGCGTTGCCGGTTTCTAATCTTGAAAGATTAATCGATCCGCTGGCTGGATTAAAGGATTTACAGGAACGAAGACTGCGTGCATGCTCAGGCGATTCAATAGTCGAGGATCCCGTCCGAATATTAAGAGCTGTACGTTTATCAGGGGCTTATAGTTTATTTATCGAACCTGATACAAAAAAACTAATTACGGGTTCCATAAAAAAGCTTTCGGAGGTTTCTCCGGAACGAATCCGGGATGAAATATTTCGGATTTTGGATAGCCCAAAACCAGCGACTGCGATGGCCATCCTGGATAAGCTAGGCGCGTTAGATTGGATACTTCCAGGTATTCAATTTTTTCGACCTGATTTGGGAGCCTTCCCGGAAGAAGTAAAAGGTTTCAACTCACGATTCAGCACTCTTGAACAATTAAAAAATATCCTGCAAGTGCTTTCGATTGTATATGATCCGGAAACCGCAATGAATTTGGTGTACGGATATTTATCGGTTCGCCTGGGAAGATACCGTCAGAAATTGCATTACCACTTTTTCTCCCATTCTAATCCAGAGCGGACACGCCAATCGCTTCTATTATTTTCATCATTATTCAGTAATCCAACCTGGAATCAGAAAATCCAGCCAGAAGTTTATGACGGATCAGATGAAGGTGATGTTGGTACATATACCAATAAAACTGCAATTTTTCAAGCGAAGGAATTGCGTCTGAGTAATTTAGAAATCAACAACATCTCTACCTTAATTAAAAATCTTGATGAACCCTATTTTCTTTCGCTGAGGAAAGAGCGGTTAACTAATCGGGATATTTATCGATTTTTCAAACATTCAAATTCTTTGGGGATTGATATTTGTCTATTATCCTTGGCGCACACAATTGCTCAATCTGGACCTTCATTGCAAAAGGAGATATGGATAAATCTAGTAGATACGATCCAGATTTTATTTGAATCCTGGTGGTTTAACCGTGATGAAATTATCTCACCTAAACCGCTCATCAATGGAGACACTTTAATGTCAGAGCTTAAACTCGACCCTGGGCCTTTAATTGGTGAGGTGCTCGAGGCAGTAAGGGAAGCTCAAGCGAGTGGTGAAGTATCAGATGTAATAGAAGCGATTGGATTTGCAGAATCCTGGCTTTCAGACAATTATGGGTAAATTTCTTCAAGTACCGGCTGGTAAAAGCACCTGCACCCTAATTTCCCAGAACACCCTTCAATCGGGAGTGCTGGAACGGAATTCTTGGAATAAGCGCCCTCTTTCTCCAGACAGGTCGGGCAGCAATCGTTGGCAACCAAAATTCTGACATACATAATCCGGGAATTTTTTTGGATTTTTTCCAGGGCGACAGCAGCAGTTGACCATTTTGACAATTCAGCTGAGCATTCTGGACATATTGTTACAGTATCTTCAACCTGAGTATGGCATTTAGAACAAATTTGCACCACATCCCTCCAGTAATTTATTCTACATTTTTGCAGAATATTGATAAACGAAAAAATTTATAATAATTTTCCAAACAACCTCAATTTTAATCGAATTATTGAACGACTCATAGGGGATATAAAGAATACAGCTCACTTGTTAGGCCGACTATGATCATAATTCTCCATAATTTTTTCGGAACCTATTTGTTAAATAACAACTTCTATTGTCATTTTTGTGTGTTATTATATTTTTATTGATTTTAATAGGGTACATCCTCCCAGTTAAATTTCAACAAATTACAGGTACCAGAAAATGATTTAGAAAACATCCGATGCAGCCAAACGAAATCCAACCTCAGGAATTAGAAATTGTCTATCAGATAAGCCGTATAGTATCCGGCACTGAGAATATCGAATTTGCACTCGAAAAAATAATAAAGTTAGCTCGTAAGATTTTTATTTTTGACAATATTGTCCTCTATAAACCAAACGATAATCTTCAACTAGAAGCTGTTTACCCGCGTGCAATAGGTCGCGGCCGCTCACGCGGCGCTGACCTGGTCTGGGGTGAACAAATCGCTGACAAAGTGAACAAATCCAATCATGTTGAAACAGAGTTAGAAGACCTCTCAGACCAAATTGAAGACCGGACAGGCATTCGTCATTTTCTTGGTATCCCTCTTCTAAAAACCAGTGTAACAATCGGTGTGCTGGTGTTTATTCGATTTGGAGGACCTCCATTCCTGACCGACCAGATAAGACTTGCGGAGTACATTGCTGAAAATGTTACCCAATTATTGGAACGCCAGAGGCTGGTTAATGAGATTGCCGCCTTTGAGGCTGAAAAAAAATTAGAAAATCTACAGGATGAATTTATCGCTTTGATCTCTCACGAACTTCTTTCACCAATAGGGACGATAAAGGGGTACACGACCACGCTCCTGAGAGATGAAGTTATCATTAAGAAAAATGAATATAACGAATTCTTGAATATTATCAATGATGAAGCGGACCGGTTATATGAACTTATAAATATTTTGTTGGATTCATCTAGGCTGCAAATTGGAACTCTTTCAATGAATTTCCAACCAACAAACATTGGTTCGATTATTCGAGAAGCAGTTGAAAGAATAAAATCAAGGATTAAAGATATTGATATTCACATTGTCCATTGTGAGAATGTTGGCGAAACCCTTGCAGATCCAAATCGAATAGCACAAGTTATTGATAATGTACTTACAAACGCGAGTAAATATGCTCCGGGTTCTGCGGTAAAAATAATTTGTATAAAATCCAAAGAATATATTCTTATCGAGATTTCAGATAATGGGCCTGGAATTCCCGATGAGTCACTCAAGCTTGTGTTCAACCGGTTTTACCGGCTACCATCACAACAAAAAAACCATCCACCCGGCGCTGGATTGGGATTATACATATGTCGCCAGATTATTGAAGCGCACAATGGAAGAATATCCGCTGAGCCGGCTGTGGGAAATGGGACTACAATAAAAATATTTTTGCCAATTATGAATTCAACTGAGGAATAAATGACCAATAAAATCCTTATAGTTGATGATGAGGAACATTACCTGCGCCTTTTGGAATTTAATTTAAAAACAGAAGGTTATCGGGTGGTTAAAGCGAAGAATGGGCTGGAAGCGTTGGATGCTGTTGCTCTGCAGAAACCCGATTTGGTGCTGCTTGATATTAGAATGCCTGAAATCGACGGATTCACCACCTGCGAAAGAATTCGAGAATTTTCCAATATACCAATCATTATGGTCACTGCGATCGGACGTGAAAAAGACCGCATTCGAGGGCTTGATACGGGCGCAGATGATTACATCACAAAACCATTCTCAATAAACGAGCTACTGGCAAGAGTACGCTCCGTATTACGCCGCACTCAATTTTCCGAAATGACCTTTTCCAATAGAATCTTCCTTCATGGAAATTTAAAAATCGATTTTTCTAGAGCTGAAGTTTTCCGGGATGGCCAGCTTATCAATTTGTCAGCTACGGAATACAGACTATTATTACAATTTGCCCGCAAAGTTGGAAGTGTACTATCTTCAGAGCAACTACTTAGCGATGTATGGGGACCAGAATACAAGCATGACAGGGAAATCTTCTGGGTAAGCATCTCACGCCTGCGTCAAAAACTGGAAATCGATCCAAAGAATCCAGTACACATAATTACTCAACCTGGACTCGGATATTCAATGCCGCTACTGGAATCGCAGTATGATTAACTACAGAAAATACCTGCTTTTACTTTGACTGAATGAAAATCAGGACTGCCACAATTAGAGATAAGATAAAGCTGTCAAATCTAATCCACTTTGAAGTATACGTCCACCGTCATCTTGAATGGCGGCAACCATTTGACTGGATTGGACAAAATCTTTTTCTAATTCTAGAGATGAATGGAAAAATTGTCGCTGCCCTTGTGTGTCCCCCTGAGCCGCCATCGGTTTCCTGGATCCGTTTGCTTACCATTGCCTCATCCGAGGATGTTGTACCCATATGGGAAGTATTATGGGAGGAGGCTTTAATAATATTAAAGGACAATGGAGAAGTCAGGTGGGTTGCTGCTATGCCGCTCCATGGTTGGATGCAGTCGTTATTAATCAAATCAGGTTTTCAAAATAATTACAATGTTTTAATGTTAAGTTGGGAAAAGCGGGGCATCCCTCAGGATATTATAAGATTTCCTGGTCATATCCGACCCTTGCAGCATGATGATTTACCTTTTGTCAGGAAAATTGATGAGTTGGCATTTGAACCAGTCTGGCAAAATTCAATTGAAGTATTGGCACTTGCTTATGAGTTATCCGCAGTATCTACTGTGATTGAAATCAACCATGAAATTGTTGGTTACCAGATCAGCACCACCTCTCCTGCAGGAGGCCACTTGGCTCGTCTGGCGATCCATCCAGATTTTCAAGGAAAAGGGCTTGGTTACAATCTACTGCAAGATTTACTCTTCCGTTTTACCCAGAGAGGTACTCGTAAAGTGACTGTAAATACTCAAAAAGACAACATTCCATCTCTGGCACTATATGCGAAAGCAGGTTTTACTCCCACCGGTGAAGAATATCCTTATTATCAGTTATCGCTTTAATATTCATTCTTTACAAATTCAACCCATTATGGCAAAATTTCCTAATTATAAATTATCACATATAATCTATGACAAAAAAAGATAGAAAACAGAAAACCAGCAAGCGTCAGTTATTAAAACAAGAACGGCAAAAACGCCAACAACAAAAAAGATTAATAACTTTGTTTACCATCGTTGGCATTGCTTTAATTCTGATGGGTTTAGTTATTATTCCGACTGTGCGCACATCTCTTGACCCTGTAGGAGATTTTTTTCAAATCACTCCTGAAACAATCCCATTAGCTGAAGGTACTGCAATCGGGGACCCAAATTCAAAAGTCATGGTGGAAGTTTTTGAAGATTTTAAATGCAGTGCATGCAAAAATTATACGGAAAGAATTGAACCTTTAGTTATCAGCAACCATGCTTCCAATGGGGAAATCTACTATGAGGTCTACAATTACCCCTTTTTGGACGATGAATCGTCGACGAAAGATTCTGACCGGGCAGCAACAGCAAGCCAATGTGCTGCGGAACAAAACAGATTCTGGGATTTTCATAAAATGCTCTATGCAAATTTGAACTATACTCCTAACGAGTTTTCAAAAGATCGGATGCTTGCCTTTGCTGAGTCGCTCAACCTGGACATGGAAAATTTCACGGAATGTTTTGAGGAAAATACTGTTCAAGCTATTATTGACGAAAACTTGAAAAAAGGTCCTCAAATTGGGGTTACCGGGACTCCAACTATATTTGTCAATGGGGTGAATATAAAACCGGGGTATGTCCCAACTTATGAAGAAATTAAAGCAGCAATTGAAGCAGAATTAAGTGAAACAGGCAGTTGATAACCGGGTTAACTAAGGATAAATAACAATTCATATTAAATAATTTATTCTTTTGCTAGTCTCATATCTGATTTTCCCCCAGCGTTATTTTCTACAATTTCAAATATAAAACACATCGAAGAGAGCCGGTTCAGATAACGCAGTATCTCCTTATTCGACAATTTTTCATCATGAACCAGACGAGCTACCAACCGTTCAGCTCTTCGAATTACTGCCCGGCTGAGTGAAAAAAACGCCCCACTCAATGTATCACCTGGTAGAATAAATCCTTTTGGAAGCGAAACCTGCTGGCTTAATTCATCAATACGTTCTTCAATCCAATTTACCTTGTTATGGTCGATAACCCGGAATTTCTCAGCATTATCACCTGCTGCTGAAACTTCGGCCATCATATGATATAAATCTTTTTGTATCTCAAGCACTAGAGGAATTAATTGATCGGATTTACAGGTCGACCGGGCAACTCCAAGAACAGCCGAGGCTTCATCCAATGTCCCCAGCACTTCCGGGCGCAAATCATATTTTGGGATTCTGCCTCTGCCTAATAGTCCTGTAAAACCGTCGTCGCCGTTTCGTGTATATATTTTATTCATGGATGGATTATACTGGACTAATCTTAGAACAAATTCGTGATTAGTTAAGAATATTTTTTGACCGGTAATTCACACAAGTAAGCCATACAGAAATTCAGTTGAAGGAGCAAATAATGCAGATCCATTGTTACAATTGCCATAAGCCCTTTTCATTGAATCGTGAGACTATCCACACCGCGCTGGATGAGATTGAGGAAAATAAATTAAGCCATTTCAATGTACCCTGTCCACACTGCCGACGGATAAATCGAGTCTCACCCAGGGATTTGAAACGGGCGGCTCCTGATTGGAAAAAAACCGAATTATAAAATCCAATCCAGTATAAATATCTAATTCGATAAAATCTTTGAATCTGAATTGTTTTTACGAGGATTTTCTCGATCAAACAAATAATTTAAATTTCTAATTTTTTCCACTAATTGTTCGTCCTCCAGATCCGTTGTTATTCTCCACCTCCAATTTCCGCTTGGATTCCCAGGGTAATTCATTCTTGCCTCATTTCCCAGTCCCAAAAAATCCTGCATAGGCGCAATAGAAAAAACTGCAACTGAGCCCCAGCAAGCGCGCACCATATCCATTGCGATTTCGCTGCCATCACAATTTAAATAATTACAGCAAAATTTTTTCGCCCTCTCATCCACCCTCTCAAACCATCCAGCTGCGGTATCATTGTCATGAGTTCCTGTATAAACAATACAATTCCGTCTGTAATTATGAGGCAAGAAAGGATCAGAAGGTTTGCCTTCGAATGCAAATTGAAGGATTTTCATTCCCGGTAAATCAAAATGGTCTCTGATGTATTCCACATCGGGCGTGATCACACCTAAATCCTCAGCAATTATTGGTAAACCGCCTATTTCTTGCTGTATACTTTTAAAAAAATTAAAACCGGGAGCTTTTACCCAGCGACCCTTTTCGGCTGTTTTTGCATTACCAAGGATTTCCCAGTACCCTGCAAATCCCCGAAAGTGATCCAGCCGGATGATATCCACAAGACTTAATACATTTTTTAAACGTGCCACCCACCATTTGTAGCCTGTCCTTTTGTGGTTATCCCAGTTATATAGTGGATTACCCCATAATTGCCCTGTAGGAGAAAAGTAATCAGGGGGTACCCCAGCAACATAAGTAGGTTCTCCAGACTCATCAAGAAAAAACAAGTCACGGTTAACCCATACATCCACACTGTCGTGAGACACAAATATTGGAGCATCTCCAATTATGGTGACACCTTTCCTGTTGGCATATCCCTTTAACTCCTTCCATTGTTTGAAAAACAGAAACTGTCTGTAAACCTGGCGCTGAATAGCAATATTTAATTTTTCACGGGCGGTTTTCAGGGCAGAGGGCACCCGGTTCCTCAATCCACTCTCCCATTTTGTCCATTGAACTCCACCATTGGCTTCTTTAATTGCCATAAATAATGCGTAATCAGACAGCCATTCTTCTTGATCGGAAAAAAATTCTTCAAATTCAATTTTTATCTCTTTCGGCGCGGAATGTTGGAACTGGTGAAATGATCGATCAAGAATACCTAACTTAAACGGAATAGCTTTTCCAAAATCAACTTCATGGTCAGGGAATTCGGGTAAATTCACAAGATCATCTGAATGCAGTAGACCATCTTTCAGCAACATGTACGGGCTGACTAAATATGGATTCCCCGCCATAGCAGAAAAACACTGGTATGGAGAATCTCCAAATCCGGTCGGCCCCAGTGGCAATATCTGCCACAATGAACAGTTTGTGCCAAATAGAAAATCCACCCAGCGATATGCGCAATCACCCAAATCCCCAATACCGTATGGTCCAGGCAAACTTGTTGGGTGTAAAAGAATTCCTGCAGAACGGTTAAGTTCCATAAATTAGAATGACCTTCTAGTTTCCGTCTGAAGTCAAGTATCTATACAACTTTCTGTATCTGGAGGCTGACCGGTTCCACGAAAAGTCAGTATTCATTCCTCGAACAACCAGTTTATTCCAAAGTCGCTTATTTTCAAACACCTCCAGAGCAGTCCCAATTTTATTAGCAAAATCAATTGGATCAGAGTTTGTGAACAGAAATCCAGTGCTTTCTTCAACTGAATCGTAATCTTTAATCGTATCAACCAACCCCCCGGTTGATCTTGCGATTGGAACACACCCATAGCGCATCGCAATCATTTGGGTCAATCCACATGGTTCGTAGCGTGATGGTATCAAAATCATATCGGCGCCAGAAAAAATCCGGCGGCTTAATTCCGGATCAAAACGGATGACTGCTCTGACTCGATTTGAAAATTCATTCTCCAGATTTCGCACTGCTCGTTCAATGCTGCTTTCTCCAGTACCAAGAATAATTAACTGCCAGAATAAAAGGGAAATATTATGAGAGTGGTTTAAGATTCTTATTGTAGCCGGCAACAAATCCACTCCCTTTTGATAATCCAGCCGGTTGATCATTACCATTAGTGGAATTTCAACAGACGCATCAAGATCGAATTCGCGTTGGAGCGCCAATTTATTTTTACGACGGTCTTTTATATTTTTTTCATTGAAGTTCTGGACAAGTGCAGGGTCTTTCATTGGATCCCAGACAATGTAATCGATACCATTTAGAATTCCTGATATATCCTCGGATCGCGACTGTAAAAATACATCCAGGCCTGCACCAAACTCTGGCGTTTGAATTTCTTTCGCATATGTCGGGGAAACTGTCACAATATGATCCGCGCCCAGAAGACCCAGCGGAAGTGGTAAGTCATTCTTATCTTCCGGTAACGGTGATTCATCTGGGATCGAAATTCCGGTTTGTAATAATAATTCCCCTGAACTTGGTCCTGTGTACGGTAGATTGTGAACTTCCATAATCGTTCGAATACGATTGGGTAAGGCAGTCCTCCAGTTCTTCAAACTGAGTAAATAGACTGCCACAGCAGTATGCCAATCATTAGCATGGAATATATCCGGAGACCATCCTAACACCTGAAGCAGCTTAATCGATGCTAATGAGAAAAATGTATATTTTTCTAGGTCAATCCGGCTGTCACTGCTGTAGACCGAAGATCCAGAAGAAATTTGAGGGCTGGCTATGAAGTACACGGGCAGTCCATTGTGTAGATATTGAAAGGCTTTCGTTGCAACATCAACTCCCTTGAACTGAACGGGGAACTCCCCAATTAATTGAACCGGAAATTGTTTTGCCTGCATGGAGCCATGATATGGAATCGCCATTCGTATATCGATAAATCCATTTTCATAATCATCTCTGGTTGAATCTAAATCGGAAAGCGAGCGAATAGCTGATGGCAGAGAACCCGCTACATCTCCAAGTCCGCCAACCTTAACAAAAGGTTCTGCTTCTGCCGCAAGAAACAATACTTTTAACTGTTTGCTTTCCATTACAAATGGGTCAGGTTGATTCAATCCTTACTCTTTTTCAAGCGATTCGAGCAGTTTTTCAACCTGAAAATCCGATTGTTTTTCAGCTTCAAATAGAATATCAATGAACCGGTAACAATTTTCTATCCGTGAATAGATACGCTCTGCCGATTCACCAGAAACTCTTTTCCTTACATTTTTATAATTTAATTCAGAGTTAAGAATTTTTAATACACCAATCAGAAACAGCCACCATACCAATAACTCAAACAATTCTTTGTTAAACCATAATTTTTCCTGATATCTGTTTACCTGGATGAAAGCTTGAATATCCGGATCCTGAAGCCATCTCTCGACAATTTTCTGGGCATTTCCTGATGTGGATTCAAAACTCCTGATCCAATCAGATTGGCTTGTCAAAATTTTTACTAGTGACAGGTTCTGTGCTGCTAAACCCTCGTCAAGACTCATGGCATTAAAAGTTTCAAAAATCAGTTTTCCCAATAACCACTCATCTATCAAGGATCTGCTCAGTTCTCTTGCAGATTCAGTATCGTTTTCATTTGGATAGATTATTTCACCTATATGGTATGTGAGTATCCAGGAAAAGATTGAAGTGTATATTAAACTATGCTGTTTTTGATTGCCATCATCTTTTTTCAGTCTGGAAGCAAGATACATGTATGCAGGTGAATCGATTTTTGTTGAAATTTTAAAAATGGTACTTAGAAGAACACGAAGAGAGAGGATAATCTCAATTTCAGAAGTGATTTCAGTCACAATATTTGAGGTATCAACTATGCAGTTCAGTTGTCGACACGCTTCCAAGAGCATTTTTCCCGACTTTGATTTAACCTCGTCTGTAGCTTTTTCATATGTCGCTGAAATCGAATTTGGATCATTTATAGCATTCTGAATTAACCAGCCATAAAAACCAGGATTTACCAGCTCTCGATAATGGTTCCGGATTGGCTGCATAATTATTTCAACCAATGTTTCTTCAATATCAGGAACACCCCGTCCATTTAAATATGCTTCAAGCTGGGCATAATATTTTTTATCATTGTCCTCAACTTCATATATATCCATAAAAACCAGGCATTGAAATGCAGAAATATGAACAAACAGCCCCCTTTCAAATAAACCCTGGTTGTTGCGAATATATTCCAGACCTGTGGTATGATCCTTAAGTATCGTAAAATAATGTGGTTTCTCACTTAATCCCAGACCTTCACCGAGATTTTTTCGAATCAAAATCCTGGTTTCACTTCCTCCAGCAGTTTTATCCGAATATGCTGCTGAGGTTTTAATCCAACCGCTTGTTTCCGCATACTTATTTTGGTAAACCACCAAAGCGCGTTCGCCCCCTTTCCTGTTGGAATAAACAAAAACATCTTCGTTAACATAACCCTCAGTAGTAAAAAAATCATACAGCAAGAAGTTTTCCACACCTGAAAAGAGATAGCGCCTGTGGAGTAAAGGAAATATTTCCCTTTCATGCCTTTTAATTAAATCGTGATCTGGTTGTTCTTCCCAGTACGCTCGTTTATATTCCATGCCATATTTTTCAGTAAATCCCTCCACCTGCCCGTGTCCCAGCATGGGCAATCCCGGCATAGTCGCTAGCAATGTACAAATCCCAAAATACTTATCCCCCTTTCCAAATTGATCGACAGCAGTTCTTTCATCAGGATTATTCATAAAATTTACATAGCGCTTCAATATCTCGGGGTCGAATTCAAGCGTATTTTTCACCACCATCCTGTATTCCTGATTTTTTTCATCCCGGAGCATGTTCATAAACGCGCTGTTATAAACCCGGTGCATACCAAGGCTCCGAACAAAATAACCTTCCATCAACCAGAATGCCTCTGCCAGCAGCAGTGTGTCAGGTACATCCTTCCTGATACGGTCAACAACCTGGCGCCAGAACTCTTCCGGGAAAAGCTGGTTGAATTGATGGGTCGTGAGTCCAAATTCAGACCGAGAGGGAATATCACCACCACTACCAGGCGGCGGAAACCATAAACGCTGGTAATGACGCTTCGTTAAAGTCATTGCTGCATCAAATCTTATTATCGGGAATAACCTTGCAACATTAAGAATAGTTTGGATGACAGCTTCCCGCAGTTGAGGCAGTAAATAGTTCAATTGAGCTGTATCATTCCATGGCATTGAAGTTCCATCATTACCATGGTAAATATATTTCTCGGTTCCAGTCCAAAAATCAACCCGTTTGAAAACAACTGCCGCATCACTATTGTCATAGTAATGGTCTTCAATATAAATTCCAACCCGCTCATCTGAAGATAAGTTGGGTCCATTGAAGGAATACGACGGAAAAGGGCTGTGATCAAGAGAAATAAACCAGTCTGGATTTTCTATCATCCATTTTGAGTCTATGCCCATATGATTAGGAACCATATCAGAAGCCAGGCGGATTCCGAAATTCCAGGCTCTATGCTGCAAATTGGAATAGGCTTCAAACCCGCCTAGTTCAAAAGCTATCTCATAACTGTATAAAGAATATGCCGAAGCAACAGCTTCAGGATTACCGCGCAGTTGTTTGATTTTCTGCGAAGCCTTACTCCGCTCCCAAATACCAATTAACCACAATCCTGAAAACCCTCTCTCTGCCAGGGTTTTCAATTCTTCATCTGGAATTTGATCCAACTTTGTGATTGATCT
>Ga0180438_10002519_pt1 | contig 29644 bp, 44 predicted proteins | sample SS_ome_12_FD_132455 | JGI IMG/M metagenome (GOLD analysis project Ga0180438, IMG submission 132455) | Hypersaline lake sediment archaeal communities from the Salton Sea, California, USA - SS_3_D_2 metaG | ecosystem: Environmental > Aquatic > Non-marine Saline and Alkaline > Hypersaline >...
AAAAACCACTCATTCCATTACAGACGCCTTGCAGTTGATCTTAATTTGTTTCGAGATGGTGAGTACTTGAAAAAAACAGAAGACCATAAACCACTTGGCGAGTATTGGGAAACACTTGGCGGTACTTGGGGCGGTAGGTTTGACGATGGGAACCATTATTCTTACGGTGAATGATATGAAAGACAGAAGAAGATTAAAACGAAACAAGCTAATATATAACGACGAAGCAATGATAAAAATTTTAACTCGTTTTTTTGAGAACATCGTCAAGCGGGATAAGTGGAAACGTGAAATACAGAATATATAAAATATTCATGAGCGAAATTGAAGTGCCTGAAACGCCAAAGCCTGATGTAAGAAGTATGACGCAGGGGGATTACATGAGGGCTGAGGCGTTGAGGGCCTCACTTGATATACTTGGTACCCAGATTGCAGTATATAGTTTCTCTGAGCGCCACCCAGAAGTTAAAATTATTATCGAAAAAAAATAACATTGAAAAAAAACGCAATATATGGTATTAATTGAACTGTGTATACACAAGACAATTAAAAACGGGGGATAAATGGAACTACTAACAACCGAAAACATTATAATCCTGTTCAGTGTTTTGACCGGTATCGGGGTGTTATTTACTGCGATAGCCAAACAAACCAAGACGAAAGAAGACGATAAGCTTGCAGCAAAGTTTATGTCAGTACTAAACACGATTAAAAATGTGATTATACCGAAAAAATGAAAGGGCTGATACTTAAAGTATTGGCTTTTTTAGTTTCTGCTTTTGCTTTTTGGGGATGGGGGAAAGCATCAGCAGAGCGCAATGAACAAAAAAGGAAATCAGATGAATCTATCAGGAAAGATAAGGAGTATAAGAAAACTATGTCTACCCCTGATACTGATAAGCCTTTTAATTTCATGCGTAAAAAGAAGTGATTGCCCTCCCTTTCCACTACCGCCAGCAGACTTACAAGATAGGTTAAACAAGCTTGCTGATTCTGATCCTGATCTCAAAGCCTGGGGAAACAGGTTAAACAGGCTTTGCATTGCTCTTGAAACCTGTGAATGTGAGGAAGAATGAACCATCTGTTATCTGCTTTAAGTTACCTTGAACCGCAGAAAGAATTTATAGTCTTATGTTGTATTTTATTTTCACTTTTAAGTTTGCTTGTGGTTGTAATACGTGCTTATATTAGCTTTAAGGTAAAACAGGAGCATTGTGACGGACGCTTTAACGTACAAGATACAAAAATACAAACAATAGCGGAAACATCAGAACGGGCAGAAAGTAAAGCGGATGAAGCTATAACAGCAGTAAGAGAGATAAAACCAAAAGTAGAACAGAATACTTTATAACTCAGTGCAACCTCCTTTTAATTTTTCCTTTGTTAACATGGTGCTGAGCGTTATATTTGTATGGTGGCTAATTCGTATTGCAACATTAGACAGATTTAAGAAAGTACCGCCTGAATTATCAGGAGCGTGTTATAATATATTAATGCCGATTAAAACATATAGAGGCATACTGCAAGCGCTGTTTATACCCTGGAGAAATCCAGCTTATGAAACCAGAATCTTGATAGGTCACGGAAACATGACAGCAGTAATTAACGGGAAATTTAGAACGATGAAATATGACAGAAATCACATAAGGGTTTTAATCCGAAACGGTGGTATAATTAAGCCATGTAAAAACTACTCCAAAGAAAAAGTACAAGAGCTTGAGGGTAAGAGTTTAATACTTGGCTTTAGAGATTGTAAGAAATTGGAATTATAAAGGATTTATTTATAACTAAAAACAAACCAACTGGTCTGTATTTATTTACACAATAAAAGAGGGAAACATAATGAGGTCACTATTTACGGTACTATTGCTATTAATCGCCACAACATCTTTTGCGAGTGTCTATGATTTTAAAGACAACTCAAACGCATCAACTACTTTGTCCGGAACATCGTATTCAATGAGGGTTGCCGGTAGCTCGTATTCTGGTACGCCTTACGCTATCCAGGTTTACAGTGGATCGTCACCAGTTGGAACTATCCAGGGTATACTTGCTAAGTCGGATGAGATAGCAGACCAATTGACACAATGGCAGGACTTAACCGACGGGACTATAAGCGCAGATGGCTTCTTTCATGTTTTCGGGCCCGTTACTCATATCCGAATTGTTATGACGTCTGGAACATGCAAGGCTCGACTATATCAAAACGTAGGAAAATAAATGAAACGTTTTCTTTTTATACTACTATTTCTATTGGTTGCTGCTGAGGGGTTTGGGGCATGGTTGCCTGGTTATTCAAGCAGGGCAGAGATAGATATTGATGGCACAACAACATCGGATACAATAACACCGGAGATAGAACTGTATTACAGACATGGCAAGATTGTTGAAAACGGTGTTTTTGAGTGGTATATGTCTACCGCTATACGTCACGTCAATACGCATGATCGTGTATACATGACGTATATTACCAACGAAGGTGACATGTGTGTCAGGTATTTTGACGAAACCACAAAAGTATTATCTGACGAACAGGTTGTCTTTTCAGATTGGTCATATGATCCAACAGGAACAGATCCTGGCGATGATCATGGCTGTGGTACTACACATGTTATTCAAAACGGCGTACATGCAGGAAAATTCCTTGTTGTTGCGAGTGAACATGGCGCAAACAGCGCAAAAGGCGGGAGGCTATACAGCAGAAGATCGTCAAACGTTGAGGACATAACGTCTTGGGAGACTGCCGTTGAAATTGAATCAACTTTATCTACTTATGTACAGGTATTTGAGAATTCAAGCGGAACAATATATGCGTTTACTCGTTACACATATAGCAACGATTACACACAGGCAAGGCAAGTTTATTACACATCTACTGATGGTGGTAGCACTTGGTCGTCAAGAACACTGTTCGCAAACTTAGGATCAGGGCCGACTTACCTTATGACCGCTGTTGAAGGCAATACAATTCACTTTTTGTTGAGCCATGCAGACTCCACAACACTCCCTGACGCTTATAGATACAAAGATATCTATTACGCAAAAAGTACAGATGGAATGTCAACATTTGAAAAGGCAGATGGAACAGCTATAACATTGCCAATTACAACAACAAACGGTGATTTAGTCCATACAACAACGGGTACACATTGGGAATTTTTATGGGACATTACAACAGACAGTTCAGGAAACCCGCATTTAATATCTCTTGATTCTGCAACTGTTGGAGATACTAACAACGATGTGTCTGTTTTTCATCATTATTATGATTCGGGGTGGACTACTGACACAGTTATGTCAACAGCATCAAAAAAAGTGGGTACATATGACTTTTACTGTGGTGCTGTTTTTGAAGATGGAAACCCTGACAAGGTTTATGTATCAGCCGGTGACGGTGCTTCTGGTAAAGGCATGATGCAGATTTATGAGAAAGATGGGACTTGGTCAAAAACCTCAGATATCAGCACTGATTCACCGGGTGATTCTTTCAGGCCAATGTCTGTACATAATTTTAAGTCTGATGGTTTGTTTCAGATGCTTTGGTGTTATACCGAACGATATACAAATTGGGAGCCGGGTGATTGGGATTCAAGTTTATTTGCGTATCCGGGCTATAATACAGGCACATTTGGAAGCCTAAAAGAAAACTCACGAACTGATTTCGGTGACGTCCGTTTCACTGATTCGGACGGTCAAACACTCTTAGGTGTTGACGGAAAAGGATATCAAGAGTCTAAAGTTGATAGTTGGAAGTCAACGTGGATAATAAAAACAGACACACCTCAAGACGGTTACTTGTACTATGGGAATGCAACGTCAACATACCCAGCCGATGATACATCAGAATACGAGGGCGCTGATGGTTATGATAGGTTTCCGGGTACATCTCTCGACTTAACAAAATGGGACGTTGAAAGCACGTACGCCGCCCCTGACGTAGCAAGTAATCAAGCAACTTATTCGAACGGTGACTATACAACAACAAACCCAGGAGTATTTGCAAACGGTGGTGCTATTGAGTTTTACTATCAGCCGGGATCAAATACATCGAACTATATATTATTTCTAAAGGCTGATGCAAACAATAGGTTGCAAGTCATATATGGCTCTGATGAGATATCAATGAAATCAACTATTGGTGGAGTAGATCAAACTCAGACCGTTGTCTCTTCATCAATTCCATTTTTATTTTGGACATCACCAAAATTAATAAGGATCGAAAGAGTATCAACAACAGAAACAAAGCTATATGTTGATGGGGTTCTCGAAGGAACTTATACAGAGACAAACACGTCATCTGATTATGGAGTAGGTTTTTTAAATATTGCAACTGGTGACAATATATATAGTGACCTACGAATACAAGATTCTATCAAGCCCTCAGACTACACGTTTGATTTTTTAAACATAGAGTCGGGTCCGACGGTCACAATAACAACCCCAACAACAGACCCGACATACAACAGCGATCTATTCACAATAACAATCGGCGGTACATCTTCAATCGCTTCAGGAACCGTTGATAGTATAGCGTATTCAAATAGTTTGGGTGGCTCAGGTGCTTGCACTGGTACGGCAACATGGACATGTACAGACGTAGAATTAGACAATGGAGATAACGTTATAACAATAACGGGTACATCTGATGTAGATGTTGAGGGAACCGACATAATAACAGTAACAACAGCAGCTACATCGATAAAGGTTGTAGGTGGTTCTTGGACGTATGGCGGTGAGGATTATCAATCAGGTCAAGAGGTAGGAGCGTCTACAGGTACAAATGAAATCACTGTAACCGGTGGCGGTGGCGGTGTTATAAGGAGCGCTATACAGTGATAAAATACATACTAACACTACTATTAATACCGGCTGTCTGCTTCTCCGCTCCTGCTGTGAGTACTGTTACGAATGGGGGGAGCACGTTGACTATTTCTGGTTCGGGGTTTGGAACTAAGGCAACCCCTGCGCCAGCATATTGGAATAACTTTAATTCGGAAACCTCTGATTCTCCTACAGGCTTACCCCTAATTACTACCACTGGTGGTGTTATATCTACTGACCAGACCAGAGGGGAAAAATCTTTAAAATACAGCTATTCTACTGATTCAGAAGAGTTTGTTAAAAACCTATTTGACTTTGGATCAGTGCAAGATTCGATTTACATAACTACTTGGATACGGCTCCATTTCGACATGACTGAAGGTGTTCTTGGGTTTCAGTGGAAGAATTTTTATGTTTCATCTGATCCCAGTGGGTATACTGCGGGGGGGCTTAATACATCCGCTAATTTAAAATATTGGTATCGGATAGATGAGAGTAGGTGGTATAATGCCCACGGGTTGAAATGTATTTCCAGCGGTCTTCGTCTGGTGGTGTTGCTGACGGTGTTTTTTATGTCAACCGTATAGGTAGAAGCGGTGGTCCGATAGATGATTTTACCAATGCGGTGTCTCATGATTCTGTTGATGATCTTCAGTGGAGATATATCTCTATTGGTCAAGCATTGGCATCTGTAAACGGTGGAACAGTAGACCTTGATGTCTGGTATGATGATTTATATATTGATAACACAAGACAACGTGTATAGGTGGGCGATAACGCAGTATATGCTGATTGTACTCATAGAGAGATACAAATCCCGTCTGTATGGAACGACACAGATATAACGGCAACACTTAACCAAGGATCATTACCTGATGGTACAGCCTACATTTTTGTTGTCGATTCTGACGGGGTGGCATCAGCAGGGGCTGAAGTGACTTTGGGCGGTGACGTTGAAACGGGCGGTGGTGTTATAAGGGCAGGAGTAGAAACACCAATAAAACAAGTAATAGAAAATACGATAAGATAATGGATTTACTGAACCCAGACATAATACAGCAGTTAGTCGATAAATTATTAACAGTGCCGGTGCTATTCGGGTTTTTAGCGGTCTTATTTGTATTTATGAGGGTAATATCGAAACTAATAGAAACAATACAATCTATATCTAAACATTGACGATATATCAACATTTGTGATATATCACTAATAAGGTGATTAAAATGGGACGACATAAAAAATGGAAAACACCAAAAGAGCTTGAGCCGTTGATAGATGATTATTTTGATACGTGCGACGAAACCAAGCGACCTTACACGGTCACAGGGCTTGCCTATCATTTAGGCACAAACAGGCAAACGTTATGTAACTACGAAAAAGACGCCAAGTTTAAGTATATTATCGAGCGTGCTAAATTGCGTTGTGAAATGTACGCAGAGGAGTGTTTATACACTCGCACCAATGTAGCTGGTGTTATTTTCAGCTTAAAAAACAACTGGAAATGGAAAGATAAGCACGAACAAGAGATAAAACAAAGCCATTCATTCGATTCTAAGACCGACTCAGAGCTTGATAATATAATAGACAGGCTAAAAAAGGAAATAAACGATAGTGAGTAGTGTCGCAAAAATAGAGCTAATAACAGCCCTTGCAGAGAAAAAGAAGCGTGTTGATGCTAATAGGCTCTATACGAGATATAATTCTTTTTACGAGTGGCAGTCTAAATTTTGTGAAAACACATCAAAATACTATGAATCATGTCTCTGCGCAGCTAACCAAATAGGAAAAACAAGAGTTGGAACGACAATTGATGCTTTCCATTTAACAGGAGGGTATCCAGATGATTACCCTGGGTATAGATTTGATTTTCCTCCTATTTGCTGGTTACTTGGGTATTCAATGGAGAAAACAAGGGATTTATTACAAAAAGAGGTTTTCGGAGGATATAGCGCTCACACGGGTTTTACTGGTGGGTTAATACCAAAAGATAAAATACTTTCTTGGGAATCAGCGCAAGGCACAGTTAATGCTGTGAGGACGGTTAGAGTACAACATAAAAACGGCATTTCAGTTGTCCAGTTTTGGTCATATACTCAAGGCCAACATGCAATCATGGGGGATGTTGTTGATTGGGTGCATGTGGACGAGGAGCCAAGAGACCAAGCAATAAGGCCACAGTTACTAACAAGGACGATTAATGGCGATAGGGGGCGTGGTGGCCGTGTTATCTATACGTTCACACCCGAGAACGGAAGAACAGAGCTTGTTTGCCAATTCAGCGACTCACCATCACCAGAACAGAGTTATATGCAAGTTGGTTGGAACGACGCCCCACACATGACAGAGAAAAAAAAGAAAAGACTACTTGCTCAATATCCAGAACACCAAAGGCGTATGAGGTCTGAGGGTGAGCCAATGCTTGGGCATGGTCGAATCTACGATATATCAGACGAGTTTATACTATGCGATCCGTTTGAAATTCCTGAGTTTTGGGATGTTATACTTGGACTTGACTTTGGGTGGGACCACCCGCAAGCAATTATAAAGCTCGCAATTGATCCAGATAACGACATTGTTTATTTAATAAACTCTTGGAAAGCATCAAAAACAAGCGCCAACGACGCATGGGGAGCGACAAAAGCATGGGCTAAGGATGTTCCTATGGCGTGGCCTGCAGATGGGTTAAACCATGAAAAGGGAAAGGATGTAGCCAAGCAGCAAAAAGAGAACTGGTCTGATGCTGGTTTCAACTTGCTACTAAGCCATGCCAAGTGGCCCAAGGGCGGTGTGTCTGTTGAAAGTGGATTATATGAACTTGGCGATAGACAGCGAAAAGGCCTATTCAAGGTTTTTAAGGGGCAGTCTGATTACATGGCAGAGCATAGGCAATATCATAGAGATGAGAAAGGTAAGATAGTTAAGGTTAACGACGATATGTTGGATGCTGTGAGATACGCATATATGATGAGGCGATTCGCTGAAAAAGCCGGTACTATTGGCAAAACAAAAGAGCATAAAATGGAGTTTCAAGGATGGGGTTAGTATATACCGATGTTGTAAAAAACCTGAATGAAGCGCAGAAAGCTGATCAAGATGGACGTATAAAAGCCCGTGAAGCTGATCATTTTGTTAACAAGAAAGATGGTCAGTGGGAACCTGAGATTTACAGATTATACTCCAATAAACCACGATACACAATCGACTTAACGAGCGGGGTCGTCTCGGATATATGCGGTGAGCTTAACTCGATGGAATTTGATATAAAAATCAGACCGTCTGGCGGTGAGTCTACAACAGACATTGCAAACCACTATGACGGGTTAATACGAAATATCGAGAACAACTCAGCACCAAAAGCCAAATATACATATCGTGCTGCAGGAAAGCAGATGATAACAACGGGCATTGGTGGTTGGGGTATAAGACACGGTTATCGTGACCCAATGTCATTCGATCAGGATTTAATGATATATCCGATCTCTAATTTTATGGATAGGGTATGGTTTGACCCGAACGCAGAACAGCAGGATATGTCAGATTCTAATTGGGGTTTTAAGCTGACTGATATGTCAATGGAAGCTTACAAAAAGGACTTTCCAGAAGGTTCTGAAATGTCTTTAGCTCATGACAGAGAGCACAATGTTTACTACCACAAAAAGAGTGATTCTGTTGTTGTAGGGCAATACTTTTATAAGAAATCACAAACCGTTGAGCTTGTTCGGATGACAAACGGCTCTATTTATATCGTAGATGATAAGTTTGATTCTGTGAGAGATGAGATGTTTTCGCAGGGTATAACGGTAGACAGAGAAAAGAAAGTTAAGGTTTATCGTGTTTGTCAGCAGATGATTGATGGTGGCGGGTTCCTTAATGACGAAGAGCAGACAGTTTTTTCTTATTTGCCTATCATTCCATGCTTTGGTAATTTCGAGATATCAGAGGATAAGGTTATCTATTGGGGTGTTGTTGAAAAGCACATGGACCCGCAACGCATCCTAAACTATGCAGAATCAAGAAAGATCGCCGAAGGCGCTTTAGCTCCACGAGCAAAGAAATGGATGACACCGCAACAGGCTGCAGGACATGAAGCAACACTAAGAACACAGAATACGAACGATGACCCAATACAGCTTTACAACTTTATTGACGGCCAACCAATACCATTTGAAACCGGTGGAGCGCAGATTAATCAGGGATTACTTGAAACAACTGGAGCCATGAACCAGTATATGCAGTCAATCAGTGGCCGTATGAATCCATCAAGAAACGAGTCTCAAGGGTTACAGTCTGGCGTTGCGCTGCAGATGTTACAAAATAAAGGTGATAACGCTAATTACGGTTATTTTAACAGCATGGAAATAGCAATAGAACACACAGCAAAAGTTTTAGTTGATGCTATTCCAAGAGTATACGATGCAATGCGAGAAATACAACTTGATTTTCAAGACGGTACGAACAAAACAATAACAATTAATCAACGTGTATTTGACCAGCAAACAGGTGAAGTGGTTGAACTGAATGACCTATCAAAAGGTGTTTATAGTGTGTCTTGTTCTGCGGGTGCTGCATTCCATAACCGACAACAAGAGACTATTGCAGCTATTAACGAGATAGCAACAATTGACCCATCCATACTACAGACGGGGGGAGATATTTATCTAAACAATATTCCGGCGCCTGGCATGGATAAGATCGCAAAACGTAAACGAGCGCAGATGCTTGAACAGGGATTAATACCGGTTGAAGAGATGACCGACGAAGAACAGCAGAAAATGCAAGCGCAGCAACAGGAAGGGCAACAGCCAAGTCCGATGGATCAGGCCATGTTAATCACAGCACAGGCAGAAGCAGAAAAAGCACAGGCTGAAACGGCTGATGTAATAAGTAAGACTCAAGAACGTGAAATGAAAATGGTAATGGAAGCTGAGAAGCTACGACAGCAGGAACAGCAGAACCAAGCTAATGAAATGTTTGAAATGATTAAACTACAAAACGAGCAAACACAGCAACTGGCTGAAACATTAAAGACAATAAAAGAAGCAATGGGGGCTGATGCCATTCTGAATCCAGAAACGGCAAGGGCGTATGATGAGCAATCTAAAAACCTATTAAACGCAACAACAAACGCAAGATAGAGGAGTTTGACCAATGGCACAGAAGACAATTGTAACACAGGCAACAAAGGCACCAGTAAAAGACGATCTCGACAAGGTTGATGATAACTTTGATGAGAATTACGCATCACTGGCAGTCATAAACGCAGGGACTATTGTTTATTCGCACAGACAGCGAGTTACAATAGCAGAGATTAACGCAGGCGCCACACTGCTATCAGCGGTTACAGGTAAATCATACAGACTTGTTGGTTGCAAGGCTATTGCTTATGGTGGCGCAGCAGGAGCAGTAACAACAGTAGATATACTTGGAACACAATCAAGCTCAAGTGTAAAGCTTGTTGCTTATGCTCAGGCAGGGTTGACGCAGTCAGCAGTACTTAAAGACGGTGACGCATCAAGCGCAGTACTTGCAGACGGGGCGTCTTATACTGCATGTGACGCAGCATCAGCTATAACAATCAGTAAGACAGGTAGTGACGTTACAACGGCAACGGGTGTCGATGTGATTCTACAATACACAATGGAATAATTTTAAGCGCAACGTGACGCTATCACGGGATAGGTTATAAGACCTTAAAACTTAGGAGATAAAATGGAAAATCTTGACGGACAAGAAATGGTTGAAAAAGTAGCGGTAGAGGAAACAGAGAACGTAGTTGAGCAGGATGCTACAGAACAGCCGGAACAAACCGGAGAACAGGTTGAAGAACCTCAAAACACTGAAGAAGATAAACAAAGCGGTGTACAGAAGAGAATCAACAAAATATACCGTGAAAAAATGGAAGCAATTGAAACTGCAAGGAAAGAGCAAGAACGGCGAGAAGAACTTGAAGCCAAACTAAAGGAGCTTGAAAAACCAGAGATACCTGAAGTTCCTGAGATACCTGATTATCTTGATCCTGACTACGAGGTAAAACTCAAAGAACGGGAACAGATACTTTTTGAAAAAGGTAGATTAGAGGCTAAAGAAGAAGCCCTTGCGCAGATTGAGCAGCAGAGAATTAAAGAGTCAGAAGTCGCAAAGCAGAAAGAAATTGAAGGCATGGTTAAGACGTTCAGAAACAGGGGTACTGAGTACAAGATAGAAGAAAACGCATTAAGAGAAAGCGAAACACTTGTGTCTCATTATATTAATAGCCCTGAGCTTGCACAATATCTTTTAAACGATGAGAACGGCCCTTTAAGTGTAACGTATTTGTCACAGAACATAGATGAGTTAGAGAAAGTGTCACAAATGCCTGCAACGACTGCTGCGGTATATATTGCAACTAAAATTGCTCCAGAAGCACAGAAACTAAAACCAAAAACAACAAAAGCACCAGAACCGGCATATGAACCGGTTGGAAGGAGTAACCCTCCTTCTGAAAGTCCTTTCCTGGACGGTGCCAAATTTGAATAGGAGTTAAAACAATGGCTAATAATTTTGCATCGAACTTTACAAGACAACTCGCAAAGGTAATTCTACCTTCTTTTGAATCTTATAGAGTTCTATCTAAAAACGTAAATACACAGCTACTTGATGGTAAATTCAATGCTGATAGTGGCGAGAACGTAGATTTTAAAAGACCGACTGACTATGTAAGTATCAGAACGTCTGACGGTGATGTATCGAGTTCAAGCGCTTCAGATATTATCACAGGTAAAGCGACAGGTACGGTACAGAATTACTTTACTGCGCTTGTTGAGTATGACGAAGCTGACGAAGCTATCAAAATGAGCCAGAAAAACGAGCTTGTTGATATGCCGATGATTAAGAGAATTGTAACAGACCTTGAACTTGATTTCGCTTCATATATGGGTAAGAATACAGGTCTATTGGCTGGTACATTCGGAACGGCTGCTACTACTTGGGATCATGTAGCAGAAGCTGGCGCAGTTATGCAAGCTTCAGGTATTCCAATGGATAAAGAATGGTGCTATGCTGTAAACCCATACACACAGAGAAACCTCGCAAGTAATCAGCGCTCATTGGGTGCTGGTGGTCCTGCTGGCGGTCTTATCTCAGAAGCCCATAAAAAGGCTATCATATCTGATAATTTTGCAGGCATGAAGGTAATGACAGCAACTACCCTACCGAGTTATACAACTCACTCAGGGGCTGATCGTGTAGGTGCTTTGGCTGCTAATCCAACTGTGACTTATGTCGGTGCTAAAGACACAATGACACAGAGTCTTTCTGTTACAGGATTCCAGGCAAACCTACAGGTTAGAGCTGGTGAGACTATACAGATTACAGGTAGAAACAGACTGAATCTAAACACTCGACAGGCTATTCTTGACGAGAACGGAAACAATATTGTTTTTACCGGCACTGTAACCACTGCCGTTACACTTGATGCTTCAGGTGAAGGAACTATTGTTGTTACGGGCCCTGCTATTTATGAAAGCGGTGGAGCATATAACACGGTGGACTCAGCACCAGTTGCAACTGATGTTGTGACACTTCTTGGTGACGCAAGTTCTATTTATCAGCCGAATCTATTTTGGCATAAAGACGCTTTTTCCATTGGTTCAGTACCGATGAAGAAACTTCACAGCACTGATACTATTGCAACAACTGCTGATGGTCTTCAGATGCGTATTTCATACGGTGTTGGATTCCTTGAAAACCAGCAGAAAGTTAGAATTGACCTTAGACCGGCGTACGCTGTTCTAAATCCATTCTTCGCTGGTAAGGGGTTTGGTACTGCTTAGACTTTAAACTTTTGGGGGGAGAAATCCCCCCATTAAGGAGTTAAAATGGCTACAACGTGGGTTAAACCCAACGGCAAGGATATACTAATTAATGATACGGACGCTTGTATCGAGTATGCAATCTCACTTGGTTGGAAGACAAAAGAAATAGTTGAATCGGAACAAGTTAAAGATGTTGTTGTTGATGAAAGGCCTAAAACAAAAACAACTAAAAAACCTAAAAGAAAGAAAAAGGTAACTAAATAATGTCTTTATCAGTAGAAACCGCCAGAGATATATTATTGAGCGCATTTGAAACGATGGTTGTACGGATGGACGAAGAAACGTTGACTGCATCCGACGAAGAAACCGGAGTTAGAGAGATTAACTGGATAATGACCGAGCTTTCTCAAGACGGTGTTGATCTTGGTTTTACGTTACTAACGAAATCAAGTGACGCCGTGACTATTCCCAAAGGCTTAATGCGATCATTAGTTGCAATGTTGGCTTATTCTTTATGGCCTAAATACAGGACTGTACCCTTGACAGGTGCTATTATAGACGCCGAGTCAAGAGCACGTAGAATGATGTATAAGGCCGGAGTTGAAATTGCTGCGACTGAATACCCTGATACATTACCAACGGGTTCAGGCAATGATTATCCTGATGTCAATGAAGGCCGTTTCTACTCTAATCTTGAAGACACTATTTTATCTGAGTCAAGCGGTTCTATATCATTGGAGGACGACACGAATGACTAATGTAGCAAGGGATAAGAAAAAGAGTAATTTTGTTGAACAGACGTCTATCCCTTCGGGTGCTACGTTTGACTTTGTGAATAACGGCACGAATTATAAGATAACAAAAGAAAACATGGTATCAGAATTTGGTACTACTGGAAGTTTAGAGCAAGAAGGGGCTTCAACCGGAACACCTGTTTTAGACGTTGATGGGACTACGAACAATATAAGAAATATAGAAGATGGTCCGGGCGTTAAGGCTTCAGTATCAGCTGAAAACGGCATAAAGATAGAACATAATTTCACACAAGGCAGTACAGGAGCTCAATTAATATCTGACTTAACGAGTACACAGACTGTATTTAGAACTCTTGAAGCTGGTCAAGGGATTAATGTAACTGAACAGAACGGACATATACAAATTGCAACATCTGCAACACCAGCAACAACAAAAACAGTAATTATTAATGAAGAAGCGGATTTTCCTACAGCGGTAGCGGGTGTTATTACACTTGCAGAAGACACACAATATTTCATAACTAACGATATATCAACAACAAGTCGTTTTGTTCTGGGTTCTGCAACAGTTGTTACAGGTTCGGACGGAACATTAATTACATTGACCTATACCGGCACAGACGCAATGTTTACATCTGTAGACAATTCAAACAAAATTAGAGACATGATTATCGATTGCTCATCTGGATCTTTCTTAGATATATCTTGTTCAGTTGGGACCAATATTTTTCAGGTTAAAAATGTAAATATAACTTGTGATGAGATCGGCACAATAGATAACCTGTTTGTAACATCTTTTGATACAGTTATTTGGCGGGCAATCTCGGATGGTATAACCTTTTTAAACAACAACAATATTATTTCATTTTTTCAGAACCTCGGAACCATATTAGCTGGAACATTTGTTGATCTTGGGGTTTCTACATTTGACGGGTTTTCTTTCTCTAATTCTCAAGAAACATTACCAGCCGGAACTACTTTTATAAGTGGCGCTGCTAACTCTGCTAATGTTAATTCCGGTGGATTGGCAACAGTTATTAACACAAGGGCAACAGGTGCCGGAACTCCATTAAGCGGTATAACAAGCGCAGATGCTCTATGGGAGTTTTCTGGTAATAACGGAATATCAGACAGTATCAACTCTATGTTGGGTGTTCATGGTGGTGCGACTCTTACGATAGCAGCAGCAAACACACCTGTAATTATAGGTAGTACATGGACGATTAGCCACGAAAGCAGGTTCTCAGGCGCTGCAAATGGTATATTTACCTACACAGGTAAGGGAGCCCACGTAAACATTAACGCAACAATAACTGCTGATTTATTGACTGCTACAGATGATTGCACATTCTATATTTATAAAAACGGGATACAGGAAACGAATAGCGCAATACAAAGAGAGTTTTCAGCTGGCAACCCTGGCAATATATCAATGATTTGGCAATTAGATTTAGAAACAAACGACACAATATCAATTTACGCAGAGAATAATGATACATCTGTGAATATAGAAATTATAAATGCAATCATAGGCATAAGCTAATGGCGAATGAATTAACATTCACAAACGGGTTTTATGTGAGTAGGAATTTACCTATATCTCATCAGAGATGCAGCAACTGTTTCCCACATATGCCAGAAGTACCGAGTTTATCAAGCGAACAACTGTTGTTTACTCCTGGCATAAGTGAAATTGGCAATACTGGAGTTACCCAACAAGTTAACCGAGGTGCTCACGTAAAAAACGGGGTTGCTTACTTCGTTAATGGCGGGCAATTATGGTCATTCACAAAGGCTGTTGACGCTTTGGGCGTTGTTACATACTCAGCTACTCAGTTAGGCGCTATTGAAGGAGATGGACGTGTATCAATGGCTGATAATGGTACTCAGTTAATGGTACTTGTCCCAGGTGGCAAGGGCTATATTTACAACGAGAATGCCGGCACGCCGTTTACAGAAATAACAGACTCAGACTTTACAGCCAATGGTAACCCTCAAATAGTTGTGTTTATAGATGGTTACTTTGCATGTAGTACAGACTCTAAAAAGTGGATTATATCAGCATTAAATGACGGTTTAACATGGGATGCTTTAGATTTTTCAAGCGCTGAATCTGACCCTGATGAGATTGTAGCGCCTGTTGTCGTTGATAACCAACTATTTTTAATCGGTTCTGAAACAACTGAGGGAGTACAAAACAACCCACAGGTAGGCAGTTTTCCTTTCCAGAGAAACAATATCTTTATGGATAAAGGTAGCACATCTCCGTTTTCAGTTGTGAAAAGTAATTCAAGTTATTTCATGGTCGGTGCTGGCGTTGATGAGTCTCCAGCAATTTGGCAAATGGCCGGTAATAGATACAAGAAAGTTTCTACTAACGCAGTAGATTATTTACTTTCAACACTAACAGACACAGAGCTTTCAAATGTCTTTGGTATGGCGTTCGGTGACGAAGGACACTATTTTATATCGTTTACGTTGCCAAGCACGACTATAGTTTATGACTTAATAACACAGAAATGGCATGAACGAAACTCTGTAATAGACGAAACAGAAACACGTTGGAGAGTTAATTCTATAATCACGGCTTACGGTTTACTTTTGACAGGTGATAGCGTCGATGGTCGGATCGGTCATTTAAGCCGTGATTATACAACAGAATATGAAGACAATGTAATCAGGCTGTTTACCACTCAGCCGTTTAGCAATAAGGGAAACGAAATAACGTCCACTATGATCGAGTTAACAATGGAGTCTGGCGTTGGTAACACAACTGTTACTGATCCAGTAGTGTCGATGTCAGCAAGCGCAAACGGTAAGACATTTACAAACGAGAGAGTCAGAAAGATTGGTAAGAAAGGTGAGTATGACAGGCGCATAGTTTGGTATAAAAACGGACGTCAAGATAGGTTCGTGGTTTGGAAATTCCGAATGTCGGAGCCTGTTGGCGGTGCTTTTATCAAGTTGGAGTATGAATAATGATTAAGAAGATAAACCCGTCATTGTCTATAGTAGACGAAGAAAGAAAACCAACGAAACAGTTGAGAGACTTCTTTTTAGATGTGTTTAATGAGTCAATGCTTTCAGGTACAGGCACTCCGGAGGGAAATGTTGAAGCACCAAAGTTAAGTCTTTATATGGACGATACAGGAACAGCGGGTTCAATATTATATGTAAAACAGGTTGGTGATGTTTTAGGTGATAGGTCAAAGGGTTGGATTTTAATTTAAGGGTGAATATATGATAGGAGCAATAGCAGGCGGGACAATCGGGGCATTAGGTAGTCTTGGCGGTGCTTTAATCGGTGCAAGTGGTGCAAAAAGCGCAGCAAGAATACAAGCAGACGCAGCAAGAGAAGCTGCAAGGCTTCAGGCAGAAGCTGCAGCACAAGGACGGTTAGATGTTGCAGGGACAATTGATCCGGCAAAAGCTGAACTTACAGGCGGTATTCAATCTGCTATAGGTTCTTTGGCTGGTGGTCAAATTGGTCAACTACAAGAGCTTGAACAGGCAAGAAGGTTGCAGAGTGAAAGGTTGATGTCTGGACGTGATGACGCATTATCTACTTTCCGAGGTGCTCAGGCTTCAGGTCTTGAAAGATTGGCCGGTGGATTTGGAACTGCAAGAGGTGATATTACAGCAGGTTATGAGGGCGGTATAGGTAGACTTGATCCCTATTCTGAAGTCGGTCAGCAAGCACTACAGCAAGAAGCAGCTTTATCAGGTGCTTTGGGATACCAAGCACAAGAAGAAGCTATGCGTGGTTTTCAAGAGTCACCTGGTCAGAAATACCTCAGAGAAAGACAGGAACAAGCACTATTAAGAAGTTCTGCAGCTATCGGCGGTTTAGGTGGTGGCAATGTCAGAACAGCACTACAAGAACAAGCAATGGGAATTGCATCAACTGACCAACAGAGATACCTTGAGAATCTAAGGAATCTTGCAGGGCGAGGACAATCGGCAGCGACACAGCAAGCCGGAATGCAAACGCAGGGCGCTCAGTCGTTAGCACAATTAGCAGCGCAACAGGGGATGAGTGAAACTGATCTTATAGCACAAATGCAAGGTAATATAGCTGGTTCACAAATGGGAACAGCACAACAGCTTGCAAATTTAGAGGGTCAATATGGAGCAAATAGAGCCGGTATTGTAGGACAAACCGCAGCAGATATTGCGAACTTAAATGCAATGTTGGGGGCAAATCGTGCTAATATAACTCAAGGCGCTGGTACAACACTTGCTAACATTGCAGTTGGTCAGGGTACACAACAGGCCAACTTAGCTCAAGATATTGGTTCTGCAAGGGCAGCCGGTACGCTTGGAGTAGCTCAGGCTTACGGTCAGGGTTTAGCGGGTATAGGCCAGTCTATCGGTGGCGCTTTCGGTCAATACAGACCTCCAAACTATCAAAGACAGGTGGGATAATATGGCATTAAGTCAAGTAATATTAGGTAGAACGGCAAACCCTCAAATACCAAGCTTTGCAGAAGCAGGGCTAAGGGGTCTTGCACAGGGTAGGCAGTACAGAGAATCAATGGATAGGCAGAGACTTGCAGAGCAACAGGCGATTGAGCAGAAACGACAGTTTGGTGAGAGCTTTGGGTTGCGTGAACGGTCTTTAGCCTTGCAACAAGAGAGGTCGCAAATATCGCCAGACAAGCAAAAAACAGGCTCTTATCTTGTGAAGGGGCCGACAGGTCAATTCGAGATTGTAACAGGGGTTTTTGATCCAAAGTCAGGTAGCTTAACAACATCAGCGGGTCAACTCCCTGATGGCTACACACCAGTTTCAAAGCTTGGCGAGACAGGGCAAGAAGAAACGATAAGAAAGGTTGGTGAAGTCGAGAAGAAAGAAGTCGTAAAATCTAAAGAGAAAAGAATTGGTGAGTTGATAGACCGTGGCGTATTGGCTGCCGAATCTACGGCAACAATGCGGAGGGGTATAAGTCTATTAAATGAGATTAAAACAGGTGGGTTTGGCTCCGTTGCATTAAAAGCTAAAAATCTATTTGGTATAGAAAGCGCAAACGAAGGTGAGTTAACAAACTCTCTTGGAAAAGCAGTCCTTTCTCAATTGCGTGAAACATTCGGAGCAGCCTTTACAGAAGAAGAGGGAAAGCGACTTGAAAGAATAGAACAAAATATAGGTAAATCGACAGAATCAAACAAAAGATTATTGTCACAAGCTTTAAAGATAGCCGAAAGAACATCACGACGAGCTATAAAGGCTGCAGAAAGACGTGGAGATACAGAAACGGCAGAAGATATAAAAAGCTTACTTGATTTTTCTTTAGAATTACCTCCAACAGGTGAGCTATCAGGGGAAAAAGTTAAAAAAAGTGGCACAACTCAAAAGGTATTAAATTTTGACGCTCAAGGGAATTTAATTAAATGATAGAAGCAAACTTAGCAGATGGACGTGTTTTAAGGTTTCCAGATGGCACTGACCCAATTATAATACAAACCACTGTGAAAAGGGTTTTAAGTCAAGATACGAAGCCAAGTAATATTATAAAGGCGGGTGTTGTTGGTGGCCCTGAAACGTTAGGGCAAATGCCAGAAATACGTCCAGATGCTGCAGTTATACCGGCTGCTATGTCTGTTGCGAGTGGTGCCATTGCAGAACCGGTTGCGGGTATCGCTGGTATTGCTGGTTCTGTATTACCTGGGGAACAAGGTCAAGGTGCAGAGATGGTTAGAAAAACCAGAGAAGCCCTTACATTCCAACCAGAGAATATAGAGGCAATAGAGGCATTAAAGGCAATTGGTGAGTTTATCGAGCCGGTAGCTGGTGCAATGAAAAAGGCCGAGACATATCTCGGTGATAAAGCTTTTGAGTTAACGGGTAGCCCTGCTATCGCAGCATTGGCAACAACCGCACCAACGATAGCAACAGAGTTATTGGGTTATGCTGTTGGCAAGGGTGCGATAAAAGCGACACAAAAAATAAAACAGGCTAAAGCTAAAGGCCAGATCGCAACTGAGATTAGCGAAGCTGTACCAAGTAAAGACCAAATAAAAGATGTTGCACGTGAAGTTTATAATGAGATAGATCAAGCGGGTGCATATGTAAAGAAAGAGTCTGTTAATAGATTAATAAAAAAAATAAAATCAGACGCTGTAAAATACGGGATTGATAAAGACATAACACCAAACGCAGTAGCAGCCCTAAATAAAATTGAATCAATCGCAGATACCCCTGTGCCAGTTACTGAGATAGATCGTTTAAGGAGAATAGTTAAGGGTGTTATAAAACCAGTAGACCCACAAGAAAGCGCTTTAGCTATGGGTATGATAGATAATATTGATACTTTTCTGGATAAAGCAAATAAGAGCGATTTAATGGCACCAACAGAGGTTATGCCTGATATCGGTAAAAAATATAAAATAGCCCGTGATCTTTGGGGGCGTGTTAGAAAGACGGAATTATTAGAGGATGCTTTTGAGAAGGCAAGGAATCAAGCGTCAGGTTTTGAAAACGGACTGAGAACACAGTTTCGTAGTATAATAAATAATAAGAAGCAAAGAAAGTTTTTTAATAAAGGTGAACTTGAAGCGATGACAAATGTTGTCAGGGGCGGTAAAGGTGAAAATATTGCTAAACTTGTTGGCCGTCTTGGCTTTTTTGAAGGTGGGGCAACCAACGTACTTGGGGGCGCTGTTGGTGTTGGTGGTGGTGCTGCTGTCGGTGGACCAGTAGGTGCTGTCACTGTCCCATTAATAGGTCAACTTTCAAGACAGTTAGCCCAACGAATGACAAGAAGCGGGGCAGAGTTTGCCGACCAAGTAATAAGGGCAGGAAAAAACGCAGAAAAAATAACACAGGCTTATATCAAGAACACCCCTAAAAAGATGAGGAGTCCACAAGAATTATCTGAGTTGTTGATGAGACAAGATATTGACATCTCTCGATTACCAGACATTGATATTATTGGTGATGCTAAAAGGATTGCACAACAGAATAGACAGATATTGGCTGGAAGTATAGCAGCAGAATCCACAATACCTCAAGAGTAATAAATTGAAACAGGAGTTTACATGAGTCGCATAATAGAACCATTCGAGCAATTTTTCGACGGTGACGGTGATCCGCTTTCAGGCGGGTGGTTAAAATTCACAGAATCAGGAACAAACCTTACAGATAAAGACACGTTTGCTGATTCTGCAATGACTATTGCAAACACAAACCCGTTACAATTAGATTCAGAGGGCAGATGTCCAAACGTTTTTGGCACTGGCACTTACAGAGTCACGTTGTATCAAAACAATGAAGGTGTACCAGGCACGCAGATAGATCAAAAAGACCCTGTGGGCGGTGTTTCAGGTGTAACAGCCTTTTCGACTTGGGATTCAGAAACAGTTTACCCTGATAAGGCTATTGTAGTTGGTTCAGATGAAAATTACTATCGGTCTATTGGTGCTGATAACGCAGGAAACAACCCAACAACAACCCCAGCAAGTTGGGAGCAGATTGATTTTGAACACTTTTATAATGCTGCAGTTGAGTATTTTACAGGTGATCGCTGTTTTACTTCTGACGGGAACTATTATGTATCATTAACGGATAACAACCTTGGAAACACTCCTTCGTCAAGTCCGTCTGACTGGGAAGATGTTATAGGTGATATAGATGTAAGGTTAGGCGCTATAGAATCACAAGGTATATTAACATATAGCGCAACAATTGATTATGTAGCTGGTCAATCATTTACAGTTGGTTCTGATGGTCTTTTATATAAATGCTTTATTAATAATGGCCCTTCTTCATCCGTTGTCGATCCAGTTGGTGACGCAACAGGAACGTGGTTAACACGATCTATACAAACCGTTGAGTTTACAGGTTCTGGCACTTGGACAAAAGACACAGGCTTATTATATATCGTTGTTGAGGGTGTTGGCGGTGGTGGTGGTTCAGGTGGTTGCCTTGCTACAGCTATCGGCGAGGTAGCAACGTCAGAAGGCGGTGGTGGTGGTGGGTATTGCAAGAAAACAATATTTTCATCTGATCTTGGTGCAACAGAAACTGTAACAATAGGCGCTGGTGGCACGGGCGGTCCTAATGGTGGTGTTGGATCTGCGGGTGGTAATACAACATTCGGTACACATTTCACGGCTGGAGGTGGCTTAGGGGGCGCTGCGGGTGTAAATACAGCGAGTGAAGAAAATGTACTTGGAAAGTTAGGGGGTACTGCGACAGGTGGAGATGTTAATATAACAGGTGGGAACTCTGATGACGGTGCTGTTATAGGTGCTAAATTTGCTTCTTATAGTTTCGGCGGTGATTCGTTTTTTGGTCGTGGTTCTATTGGCGGTTCAGGTACCAGTCCTACAGGTTATGGTGGTGGCGGTGGCGGTGTTTTGAACACTGAAAACAACGCAGCAAACGATGGTGTGACTGGTGGCGGTGGTTACGTAGTAGTAACAGAATATTACGGATATTGATAAAAAGGGCGGGTAACACCGCCCATACATCTAACCATTTTTATTCCCCTCAAATCTTGTATAATCACAGCCGTAATAGTCAGAGCATACCCAAGTAACACCTTTTTGTTTTGGTAGCCCCACAAGTGATCTTTGACACTTAGGGCAGGTCAATTCGTTTAACATTTCGGCAGATTTCTTTTCTTGTTTTTCTATATCTTCGTAGTATTCCATGATATCTCCTTTTGGAAAAAGCGCCCTCTGCCTTTTCCTTGATTAAGTTTGTTATAAAATTTGATATTAGTTATAGCGAGGGCGCTCTATCTTATTTTACATAAACCCTCCTTAATCTATTAACGAGTTACCGAGAACTATAAACGGAATACCAGACACCCAACCAAAAAAACCAGCAAATACAACTTTACCGATGCCAAGCGCAACAGACAAAGCGTTTAAATGCTCTGCCCTGATTTGCTCTATAACATCAATTATACCGCCGATAAAACAAACCCAACCACCAACATAAACCCCAACTGCAAACCCAAGACAAATAATTAATATACCTATTGTTTCACGCATACTACCTCCTTATAATTCAGTAAATTCCCAATCAGGATAAACACCTGATACCTTTAACAACCCTCTGCTATGTATTAAACCATGACAATGCACACAGAGTAATACTAAATTAGATTCAATGTCAAGTCCATATTGACTTTTTTTCTTAACATGGTGCGGAATGTCCAACGGCCAACCACTTTTACAATACGGATTTTGACAAACTTCATCACGTTCGATTACCTCTTGATATATCTTATTTCGTTTTGCTGGCGGTAATCCTCGTTTTTTCTTTTTCTTTTTACCTGGTTTTGGGTGAGGTTTCATAGATAATCCTCAATATGTAACGGCGCTGGTATTTGATCGCATAACGTATGCAAACTAAAATCAAGCACCTTTTCAATAAAATCAGACATTTCCTTTTCGCTATATTTCGCTATACTCTTTACAGTGTGATACTTTCCACACTTTGAGTATATTCTAACTCCAAACTGTTCTTTCAGATTATCCCGCCAATTATTAGAAGTCCATCCCGTTGTTATCCAGTGCTTTTTTTCGAGATAGGGTAATATACCACCGTGGAAATATCCAAGCTGTTTTAGGCTCTTTTTGGGTACGTATTTACGAAATTCTACTTCTACCCTCCCCCACTTCATTAAAAGCTTTGGTAGTTTCTTCAGATCGCTTATTTTTTCCCAATTGAAAGCCGTTGCGCTTGGGTTACAGTATAGTTTTATTTTTGTTTGCATATGTCTAACCATTTTTTATGTATGTTATCCCAAAAATACCAACCTTCTGGAGTTTTCAACCAACTAAAACCATTATAAATATACAATTTTCTTTTTTTTATTGGCCAATGCCTACTAAATTTATTATCAAAAAGAACATTTCTCTTATACCGCCAAAAAACACCCTCATCCTTTAAAAATTTTATAAACCTGTCTTGTATTCTCATTTTACCTCCCCTCCTCCTCTGACAACTCTTTAAACTTAATAATATTATCAGATATTTCAGCCAAAACAACCGGAGCTTCTATTATACTATCATCGTCTTGGTGGATACCCTCGGCATCGTGACAGTATTTTGTGTAATACCATATTAGTTTTTTACATATTTTGTCTTTCATTTCAGGGGTAATGTTATATAGTAACTCTAATTCACCATCATATTTTCTTATAATACCCTTCATTCTACATCCCCCTTAAAAAGATCGTCAAGCGCAATACAAAACTCCCATATCTGGTCATCTGTACCGCCGTTAAAATTAAGTTCTCTTGTCTCAATATCAGACGTTTCCCAATCTATGGAGAGTCCGTATTGAGGCGCTAATAGGTTTATTAGGTTTATCAGCTGTATATCATCCATGCTCCCCCCCCTGTTTCACTTCCTTTACAATTATTGATAAGTGTCAAGGTTGAAAACTAAACCTTGCAATATTACCTTTTTCTTTGTTCCAGATCGCAGAATCACACGAACGTAAACCGGAATAACCTCTACCTTTAGCCCAATTACTAAGAGTGGCAAGCGAAGCATTAAACCTTACTCTTACACCTTGTTCCTCAAGCCCGTATTCACCTTGTTTTAAATTAAAATGATGTACATGACCGATATCAAACTCACGGTATTCAGCTCTTGACCAGTGGTGTTTAGCTTCAAGTGCCATGATACCAGGAAGGCTCCCTTTTATTTCTTCTTTACCATGAGAAAACCCAAGTAGACATTTACCCCACATTACATATTTTCTTAATGACGGAGTGTTATCAACGTCAACGTTATCACAATTCCGATACCAACAATACAAAGAATCACCCAAGTGAAAAGCCCTTTCAAGATCGTGATTACCCCTAATAATAATCGGATATACAGGAGCAATGTTTCTTAATATATCAACAGCAGATACAGCCATTTTGCGCCCATTAACATATGTTTTCATCCATCTACTATCCTCATCCTGCGGAGTACCGCCTGCCGTTGTATTACTCTCTGAATTAACGTTAAAGAAATCTGAGCCAATTGTAAAGATAATTTTTTCAGGATTCTGCGAAATAATACTGGATAGATGAAAGTTAACAGCTTCAATAAAAACGTCTTCAGCTATCTTAATATTATAGTTTTCACCGGCTTCAGGCTTCCAACACATTTGTCCGTAGTGCAAATCATGTATAGAGATAACCGCCATATTGCCAGACTTTGCCGGTTCATGTTTAACCGGTTTGTATTTTACTGGCTCGTGATTCGAAATTGCTTGTTTAAATTCTGCAGCCAGTTCATCAATACTAAACACTGTAGAAATCGGAACAAGTGTTATACTGATGTTGTAGTTTCTATACGTTTTATCTTTTCCAGTACTGCTTTTTATCCCTGACATTGTGACATCAGAAGCACCTACACGAGCTGACTTTATTTCAAACTTATCCATATCGACTTCACAAAGCTTTAAAAACTCATCAATTACAATAGCCCTGTCAGTGTATTTAGACTTAAAATTTCTACTTGTTGCATTTATACATTTATCGTTTTCGGTTATCTCGTAACCCTGTTCTATACGTTCGCATTTAAATTCTGACAGGACTTTGAAAGCCCAACGGCGCCCGCATGGCACTTGCTCCATTAATTCTTTATATGTTATACTTGGGTTTTGTTCTATTAGTTGTATAGCAAGTTCCTTTTTTGTCATAACTCCCCCCTTAATAACTACCGCTTACTTTCAGAATAAAATTATAGACTTCAGGTATATACTTTTCGAGCGCTTCACAATACGTTTTAAACTCTTTATCATCTCGATCAATAGTTAAAATTAAAGGCTTCATATCAGGATGATATGACATAAAATCCCATGTTTCTATCTCGTCACAAATCCAAAGAGAACCGTATACTTGTGGTTTATAGTCAGTTGGTAGTTTGTTTTCATATAAGTATTTTATATGAGTACTTGCTATAGGGCATTTTATTTCAAGCCCTTTCTTTTCTTTTATACTCAACCCATCAGGACTACACAAACAAGATTTATCATCTTTGATAACCATTCCGACTTGATCAATATCAATTCCAGTTATAAAAGAATAAGCTTGCCTTGCTTCTGGTTCTAATTCTGTACCTCTTAACATTGCTTCTGACTTGTACGTATCTTCTGTTTTTTTGGTTACTATTTCGGCGGCTTTTTTAAAGGCGTATGTTTTCCATGATGTTGACTTTTTTCCTGTTAATGTCGCTATTTTACCGAATTGTGAAGCGGTAGGTAGGCCACGCCTACCAGACCACCATTCATCTGTATATTGTTCGAAAGTTTTAATTATCATTATCTACCCCTCTTAGCTTCAAGAATACCAATAGCACCGTTATAATCATCCTGAACCATTTCAGATAAACTACCTATACCGCCTATCTGTAAAAACTGGTTTATATCTGTATTAGTTTCCTGAATTAATGCCATAATATTAGCTTGCTGTTCATCTGTAATATACTCAATAACACCAGCCTTATTTTTTAAAAACTCGGGATCGTCTTTAGTTGTTGGAACCTGAAAGAATTTTAACATAAAATAGCGCTCTGAGTAAGTTAAGGAACCGCCGAAGGCCATAGAAGGGTCTTGCATGTGTTTCCCTGTTGCGTACCAGTCACAGAGAACAGTTTCATCCGAGTCTACATCGTGCCAAGTATATAACATTTTACTGTTACTGAAAAAACCCATGTTATTTGGATTATTATTTGTTGGTGCCGGTATTTGAGTTACTGAAGATTCAATAACCTCGCAAGATAACAAGACGTTAAACTTATCCATAGATTCTCTTATCTTTAAGAGTATCACAGCAGGATCGACGTATCGAGCGCCCTGATTACCTTGTTCAGTCTTCTGTAATACCCCTATAGCTTTTCTAATTTCTATTAGTTTCTGTTTAAGATTCATCTTTAACCCTCCTTTGCATTTGAAAGTGTTCTATAATATGATCAAACATTGCCTGTCCACCTTTAAAAAATGCCATTCTAACAACCTGCAGTTGTGGTTCTGTCCAGTTCATGTCTTTTAGTTGTGATGTTTCCCACCAGTCATTGAACCCTTTTTCATAATCCATTAGTAACCCCTCCTTAATTCATCGGCCTTATAAATTTCTTCTGATAACTCCTCTAATTCTTCTTGGTTCATGTCTGAGCATGGCGGGTCAATCTCTGAGCCGTCACAGCAATAAAACATGTTATGTTCTTGGATCGGGCATTCTGTGTTTGTGCAATTTGCTTTCATAACTTCCTCCTTTGTTTTTATTAATCCTAACATAATTAATATTATTGTCAAATGTTTTTTTATTTTTTTTATTGTTTAAAAAATATTGTTGACATATTAAAAATAGTGTTGTAGTTTTAAAGAAACTTAAACAAAAGGAGAACACATGAAAAAAGTAATTAAGACAGTAACATTTACAGAGGAATTATTTAAACGACTAAACAGTGAGAAGAAACAAACAGGAATTTCTGCTAACTCGATCATAGTAATGTCTGTTGACGAATGGTTAAGAAAACAGGCGAAAAAGCGACCTGTTATAATGGAGGTTGAAAAATGATTGAAGGTAAAAGTATTGCATGGCATTATGACGCATGTATTGAAATGTGGAATGATGTGGCTGAGAATGGCTGCCAAAAAGAAGAAACAAAAATGTGTATCAAATATGATCCAAAAGATGAATGTTTTATGTGTGAAGCCTTTTATAATTATGATATACATAAAAGGGCTTGTTTTAAATGTCCGTTCTATACTTCATCTATATATCCACCAAAAAGATCATTTGATGATATAACTTGTTTATATACAGATCAGCCATATTATAAATGGTTTAAATATGAAGATAGAAACAGCGCAATCGAAATAGCACAACTTTTTATTGACCACTACCCAGGAGAAGAAAATGATTGATGCAATAAGGTTCACACTCGTAGCCCTAATACAAATGGGCTTTGCTGTAATGAGTTACACCGCATATCAAAAAAATGATATGTTCTGGTGCGTAGCTTGGTTTCTGTGTCTTGTCGGTGTTCTGTGGTTAGTTGTTGAGGTTGCTAAAGAGACTGGAGGTCATGAGAAACAAAGTAAACTACAAGGTAGGTTTAAATAAGGGGGTTGTTATGGGTGACACAAAATATATACTTATGCTTACAGTACAGTGTATAATTATTATATTGGTTACTATTTATGGGGTTGACACCCGTGATCTTTTCAATTCAACACAAAAACAAATTAACAAAAACCACACCGAAATACTACAACTTATAGCAGAATCAAACGGTGCGAAATTAGACTTGTTAAGAGGGATTAAGCGAGCGAGGGGGAATAGATGATTACAGTTTCTATACTAATTAATGGCAAGCCAATATTCACAAGATCGGCAATAAATAACGGTAATATAAATAGTAAAGGTGAAACTAAATATATTACAGACGGTAACGATCCAATAAGACATAAGAGAGAAGATGGAGCCGTCAAATTGGCTAAAAAAATGCTTGATACTATTAATGAAGATATGAAGTTATGAACACAGAACTAATAAGGCAAATACTATCAAGAATTTTAAACGAATCAAGCCCTGAAAATAATTATTTTTGGGATATGATCGCAGAGTATTTTACGGAGGGATTATGGAATATATAAGAGAGGTAGAAACCGGAAAAATAGCATATGCAGACTTTGAAAAAGGTAGGCTTGAATATTTAATTGTACATGACTACGGGCAAGAAAACAATATCAAAGCGGATTTTCTCGGACTTACCAAGGAAATCGAAGGGGTTGACCACACAACAATGATGCCCCTTCAAGAAAAAATGGTGGTTACAATATCAACTCAATACGGGTGCTCTATGAACTGTAAGTTTTGTGATGTACCTAATGTGGGTAGAGGTATCAATGCAACCTACAATGACCTAAAAAGCCAAATAATAAAAGCAATAAACCTATACCCAGAAGTTGGGGCAACAAAACGTTTCAATCTGCATTTTGCAAGAATGGGGGAGCCGACTTTTAACTTTAATGTGTTAAAAGTCTCGTTTGATCTTTTAAAAATAATTCGCCCGTTTATTGGTAGATCGCTAACACATCCGGTTGTCTCGACTATGTTGCCAAAAAACAATAAAAGATTGATGGAGTTTTTGAATATTTGGACAATTGACTTGAAAAACGAAGTTTTTAGAGGAAATGCCGGATTGCAATTTTCTATTAACTCAACAGACGACACACAAAGAAAATATTTATTTTCGGGTAGCGCCCTTTCAATCGAAGAAGTTTCTAAGGTTGGAAAAAACTTAATTGATCCTGTTGGTAGAAAATATGCTTTGAACTTTGCTCTTAGTGACGAATCAATTATTGATCCTATTAAAATAAAAAAGCTATTTAGCCCTAATAAGTTTATGATTAAAATTACACCACTACACAATACGTCATCTTGTGACGAAAATAACCTAAAAACTACGGGAGGATATAATTCATATACCCCTTACACAGACATTGAGGAAAAGCTTAAAAATGAAGGGTTTGACGTGCTTGTGTTTATACCATCTCTTGAGGAAGAGTTTGGAAAAATAACGTGTGGGAATGCAATTTTATCAGAGGAGGTTTAGCCATGTTCACACCGCAAGTACTAACACTAATCACAGTAGCTTTTTTAGCCGGTGCTTTGTTCGGCGCTTCCTGGATGAAGTTTATATTTAAACGGGCTTTTAAAGCGTGTCGGGATGAGACACACGAGAATTATAGACGATGTTTAAAGGAAATGGGTTTGTTGTAATGGAATTAAAAGACAATCAATGTAAAATTATCTTCTTTTGTAATCACTCAGAAAAAAAGCCCTGTGTATATTTTAAGGGCGCTGCTTATTATTGCCGGTATCACGGTGAAAACTATGAGTGCTTTTCATCAATTGCGAATGTAAACAGAATGACTATTGAAATTAAAAAACAGACAGGAGAATAAAATGACAGAATTTACAAGCTTCACAAAAGATCATGTAGGGGAAAAGGTAACAGATATAGTTACAGGTCAACACGGCCATATAGAAAGCCTTGGAGGTGATAATATATATCCTATTGTCGCAATATTTCCAAATAAAGTACTTCAACCCCACAGGACATACACCAGAACAGGCTTATATTGCGAAACAGATAAAACAAGACGATTATACTTCGGTCACAACATAGCCGTAAAAGTTGAGGGTGAAGAAATACCAGAAGAAAAACTTATTTGCCCTATATGTCAGGTTGAGCATGAGATAAAATATTGGAGTAGCGATAAGCGTTCCTTTAATACAGTACCGGCG
>Ga0180438_10002521_pt1 | contig 29625 bp, 22 predicted proteins | sample SS_ome_12_FD_132455 | JGI IMG/M metagenome (GOLD analysis project Ga0180438, IMG submission 132455) | Hypersaline lake sediment archaeal communities from the Salton Sea, California, USA - SS_3_D_2 metaG | ecosystem: Environmental > Aquatic > Non-marine Saline and Alkaline > Hypersaline >...
GAGGGAGGAGTTACCAGCTTTCCTCCCAAAACCAGGAAGATGTTCTCACCGCTGCCTTCAGAAACATGTCCGTCCTGGGTCAGCAGTATTGCTTCATCGAAGCCGTTTTCCCAGGCCTCGGTCTTGGCCAGCGCGCTGTTCACGTAAATGCCGCAAATCTTGCCCCGGGGCGGGATCATGGTGTCGTCCACTCGACGCCATGACGATGTGCAGCAGCGGACACCATTCTCTACATCGAGGTAGGGAGGAAGGGTCGTCACGACGATACATAAGTCGTCCTCCAGGTCATGGAGCCGGACCCCTATGGCCTCGGAGCTCTTGTAGGCCAGGGGGCGGATGTATACGTTTTCCCGGTAGCCGCTCCTTGCCAGGAGCTGCCCCGTCAACTCGCACAGCTCATCCACGGAGTACGGCACATTCATCTTCAGGATGCGGCAGCCTTCAAGCAGGCGCTTATAGTGGTCCCGGATTCTGAAAATGCAGAAAGACTCCCGTTCACTGTCCCAGTTTCCGCGAATGCCCTCGAAGCAAGCGGTGCCGTAGTGCAGGGCGTGGGTCAGAATTCCGATCTTGGCTTCGGACAACGGCACGAATTGTTTCCGGAAAAAAACATAAGCCGGCATCTCCCCTCCCTTTGTATGCTATGCAGAGCTGAATTAAGTCAGAATTATACTTGGCCTTCAACCCTAAAACAAGAGTTCCCCCGAGCATCCGCATAGACGACTATAGTACTAATTTCTACCGCCAAACAGGACTAATGGGTGATTCCCCAAAGGCTCCGTCGCTGGTATGTTAAGAACACTGCGGCGGAACAATCCAGTAGGAAAGAGGCAACATGAAAGTAGCTACTTCCACCCCTGAAAGTCGCGAGGCGAGGCTCGTCGAGAAGCTGCGCTCAGGCGACATTTCAGGTATAGAGGAATTCTACACCAGCTACCGGAAGAAGCTTTACTATCTGATACTAGAACAGGTAGACCGGAACCAGGCCGTCACCGAGGACTTGGTCCAGGAAGTATTTCTTGCTGCCCTGAGTTCGCTGGATAAATTCCGAGGTGAGAGCCGGCTCTATACCTGGCTGCGCAGTATCGCATTCCACAAGATAAACGACTTCTACCGCCGGCAGGCGCGAGAACCCAGGCTTGAGGAACCTCTCCCGGGCACTGATGCGGTGAAGCTGGACCCAGCCGCGGACAATGAACCGGCCATCTTCAGCGCCATGGAGTCCGAAGAGACGCGTCAGGAAGTCCAGCAGGCCTTGGTGGACTTGCCCGAGGACTACCAGGAGGTTCTCGTCCTGAAATATCTTGAAGATCTGCCGGTGGTGGAAATTAGCCAGGTCATGGGCCGTTCCCAGAAGTCAGTTGAGGGATTACTATCGCGGGCCCGGAAAGCCATGCGAGAAAACCTGGCGGGAAATAACCACGAGTCCTGATTGTAGCCCCGCACAATTCGCGACCTCCGTAATAGTTCCCGCCTCCGATGTCTAGTCCAGTTGTCCAATACCTTCTGCTTTCAACCCCAGGCGTGCTATGAGTGTAGTAGACATTGTCTTCCTTCAGTCCTCGTCGTCCTTACACAGGGCAACCTTGATCCCTGAACTCTGTAGTGCCATCCTTCAGGGTCGTGCGGCAACCCCCGTAGGGTGGATTAGGCAAGGGACTTGATAGCATTCAGGAAGACCGCACAAGCAATACCCGAAAGCTGCGACTCCTTGGGTCTGCAATGACCCCGCCAATGTAGTCCCCCTTACCCGCGGGAGCCCCCTAGGGGCTCCCGCCTCCAAAGGAGGTCAAGGTGAAGATTAAGAAGTCATATCTGTTACGGCTTGGAAGGCATTCACCAGCCCGTACCCCACACCATCCTCAGCCAGGGTAGTACAGCCATTCTCAATGGCCCACCGCACTTCGTCGTTGACTGCTCCGCTGCCATTGCCGTCCTCAGCAATGCTTAGAACTAGGGCAGCCACACCTGACACGTGTGCGGTGGCTGATGAGGTGCCGGTCTTATAGCCATATTGATTCTGGGGCAATTCAGAGTAGATGTTGAACCCTGGAGCAGCTACATCCACCCAGTCGCCATAGCTGGACAACAAAGCCAGGGAATCATCTTCGTTGGTCCCGGCCACTGCTAGGCAATCGACATAATACGCCGGGTAGGAAGGCTCCGAGCCGCCCTTATTGCCCGCCGCCGTTATGAGTATGGCTCCCCGACTCCAGGCGTAGCTCACAGCTTCCTCCAAATCCGTCGACGCTTTCATGGCCAGGCTTATGTTGATAACTTGGGCTCCGTGGTTCACTGCCCAGACAATGCCATCGGCCACCACGGATGGCTCGCACCTTCCAGTGTCGTCCGCTACTTTGACATTCATCAGGCGACATTCCGGGGCAACGGCAACAATGGTGCCTGCCATGTGGGTCCCGTGCCCGTAGAGGTCGTCGCATGTCGGGCTATCGGTAAAATTAACCTCGGTCACCACTCTGCCGGCCAGACCCTGACTATCCTTGCTAATGCCTGTATCCAGCACAGCCACCACTATCGACTGGTCCCCCCTGGTTATTTGCCAGGCCTGGGGTGCCTCGATCTTGCTCACCCCCCATCGCTCGGCCAGAGAGCTGTCATCCAGAGAATACGTGACCTGTGCAGAAGCATCATAGGTTGAGGAATCGTTACTATCGGCAGGCGCTACGTTATGGACAGGCCAGTAGCTATAGGCTGCCGCGCTTTCTCGAGCAAGCAAAACGCCATGTACCAGCCCGGCAACCACTACTAGCTCCACAAGCGTCAGGGCTACGCATAAATACTTTAGCTTCCTCAATTCATATTATATATAGCAGCCGCCTACTCGTGTGAGAATCACCCGTCGGTACCGATTTGGCCCTGTTTTGCTTAGAATTTAGTAACGTGACTTCTTACCCAGGACTCATCATCCGGCAAGGCTATGTGTCATTGCGGGGGAGGGGGCAAAGCAATCGCGGTTGGGACAGTCATTTGGCGCATGAAGGAATCCCCTCCTGCTCCATGTCATTCCGAGCGTAGCGAAAAATCTCCGGAGGGGGCATGCATCTATTACTTTCTAGCCAGTACCTATTGACTGGCCAAAGGGGGCGTGCTAGCATTAAACATAATACGTGAACAAAGAGGTGGCAGGGCAAAGAAAGTAGATTATCTAGTACTTCTCGTATCTACTATTCGGCTAGCAAATCCAAAAAACCCCCCAAAAGTACTGCAAAAAGCGAGGGATTTGGCTTTTTTTTGCGACTATGTATATACCTAACGTAATATGACAAAGGTAATAGATATTTAGTTCCGTGAGGAGGACAACTATGAAAAGGACGATAATTTCTTTGATGGCAGTGGTCATGCTGATCGCAATGACGCTACCCGTTGTCAGCCCATCACCAGTGGCAGCGGGGAAGACATCTGTGGAATTCACGCAGTATGCCAACGTAGATGATCAGTGGATTGGCTCAATCTTGCAGAAGAGCAACTCAATGTATTATGAATGCATGTCTGTACCTCAGAGGACGATCCTCGACGATATCGCTCCTACTACGGACGGCGAGCATACATTCACTTTCAGCCATCAGGCGACCAAGGGCGGCACACACGCTTATGATTGGTTGACAGCCTATAACCAGGGAAATGAGCCGCCGCTAGCATTTGAGCCATGCGGAGAGAAGATAAGCACGGATTTTGCTGCCATATGTGAAAACCTTCATACATCCGGGTACTCAGTACCCGTCGACGTTCCGGATGATCCTTTCATCAGTAAGGACGGCTCAACCCAGGACAGGATCGACGCCTACGAAGGAGAGTTCGGAAACCGCCAGATCAAGATCTACGGCAACGAACCGATTGCGGCGGCGGGTCTGACTCTCTCCCACGATGTCTCCAACAATAGCGATACCGGTGACTCGTATATCAATTATGTGCTTACCTGGACATCGAATTCCACTCAGATCATCATAGAAATGGCCGGACACCTAGCCATGTCCGGAGATCCGGCCACCAACCCCATCGCCTGGGGGCCTGGCCTGGGCGCAAGCCAGATCAGCGGCGGACCGTACCATTTCAAGCTGTCCCAACTGGATGAAAAGGCATTGGGGTCTCAGGACAATCAAATCAAGGGTGCGGATATCCTTGAGGTAAAGGGTACCATAATAGCTCACAAGTTCAACGACCTGAACAGCAATGGCACTCAGGAGAGCGGCGAGGGCGACCTCGAAGGCTGGGCCATGACTCTGTATGAGGGTTCCAACTGCACCGGCGACCTTCTGGCCTCCGGGACGACCGACATCAATGGCGATGTAGTCTTTGGTGGCCTGGGAGCGGGTACCTACTCCGTCAAAGAAACGCTGAAGGGCGGCTGGACAAACAGCACTGCTCTCTGCCAGCAGGCCACCATCAGCGGCGGAGAGTCTGTCACCCTCGACTTCGGCAATGTTGAACTCATACCAGACATAGATGTGGAGAAGACTGCTTCTCCTGACTCGGGAGCGGCATCTACCAATGTTACCTTCACCATCACCGTTGAAAACACCGGTGACCTCACGCTCAATACCGTTGAGGTCGTCGATACCATCCCCGCAGGGATGAGCTACGTTTCAGATGATGCGGGTGGGACTGAGTCACCCGAAGGCACCATCACCTGGGACATAGGGTCTATGGCCCCGGGAGACGCCACCCTCATCCACCTTGTAGCCCATATTGATGGTGACGAGTTAGGGTTTCTGACAAATAGCGTTACCGCCACCGGGACTCCTACGTATGGCGATGACGTTCAAGATACCGATACTGCACATGTATATGTCTACCATGCCGGCATAGACGTACAGAAGACAGCCGATCCCACTTGCGGGGCAGCTTCTACTAACGTTACTTTTGCCATCACGGTTACCAATACCAATGGCTCCGTTCTCGACCCCGTTATCGTTGTTGATACTTTACCCGACGGCATGAGCTACATTTCAGATGATCGTGGTGGGGCAGAATTGCCCGAGGGCACTATAACCTGGGACATCGGTTCCCTGGCCTCGGGGAATAGCACTACCATACGTCTTGTGGCCAGTATTGACGGCGATGAACTGGGGCCTCTGACAAATGAGGTCACCGCCACCGGTACGCCTCCGGAAGGCGATGATGTCGAAGATTCCGATACCGCAGATGTGTTAGCAATTGATGCCAAAATAAGCATGTCGCCGCTGGAGGATACCAATGTTGTGGGGGATGAACATGTGCTAACAGCGAAGGTAGAGGTCGATGACGGCACTGGCTGGGAGCCCTATGAAGGTGCCACTGTTACCTTCGACGTGACTTCCGGCCCCGGTGATCTTGATCCCGTAAGCACTATGACTGATGTCAACGGCGAGGCTACTACCACCCTGACTACGACTGAAGCCGGCAACAGCACGGTTACAGCTTCGGCCTCAATCTGCGGCTATGACTTCTTCACCGACGGCGAGGCGCCTAACAGCGACCCCGCCGAAAAGGAGTGGGTCTATGCACGGATCAGAATTGACCCGCCGGAGGATACCAATGTTGTTGGCGACTCTCATGACTTCACCGCAACTGTCGAGACAAGCACCGATGGTATTGATTGGGATCCTTATGAAGGCGCCACTATTGCCTTCGACGTGACTTCTGGCCCCGGTGACCTTGATCCGGTTACCGATGTTACCGATACCAATGGTGAGGCCAGAACCACCCTGACCTCGGCTGAAACCGGCACGAGCACGGTTAAAGCTTCTACCTCAATCTACGGTTACTACCTCTCGACCGACGGCACTGGGGAAAGCAGCGAACCTGCCGAGAAGGACTGGGTATATGCACGAATCAGAATTACCCCGCAGGATGACACCAATGTCGTGGGTGACCCTCATGAGCTTACCGCTACCGTCGAGACAAGCACCGACGGTATAGCCTGGGATCCTTACCAGGGCGCCAATATTACCTTCGAGGTGACTGGTGGCCCCGGGACGCTTGATCCCGAGAGCGCCCTTACGGATAGCAACGGTGAGGCTAAGACCACCCTCTCCTCGAATTCAACCGGAACCACCACGGTCAATGCTTCTACCAAGGTGTATGACTGGGCCCTCTCCACCGACGGCATAGGGGAAAACAGTGACCCGGCCGAGAAGGACTGGGTCTACGCACGAATCAGAATTACCCCGCAGGATGACACCAATGTCGTGGGTGACTCTCACGAGTTTACGGCCACCGTCGAGACAAGCACCGACGGTACGGACTGGGATCCTTACCAAGGCGCCGATATTACCTTCAAGCTGACTTCCGGCCCCGGTGACCTTGATCCCGTTACCGATGTTACCGATGTCAACGGTGAAGCCGTGACCATCCTGACTACGACTATAGCCGGGACCAGCGTAGTTGAAGCTTCCACCTCGGTACACGGCCATGACCTTTCTACCGACGGCATAGGGGAAAACAGTGACCCGGCCGAGAAGGACTGGGTGTATGCACGAATCAAAATTGACCCGCCTGATGATACAAATGTCGTGGGCGACTCTCATGAATTTACGGCCACTGTCGAGACAAGCACCAATAATATCACCTGGGATCCTTATGAAGGCGCCACTGTTACCTTTGAGAAGACTGAAGGCCCCGGTGACCTTGATCCCGTTACCGATGTTACCGATACCAACGGTCAGGCCAAAACCACGCTGACGTCGACTGAAACAGGCACCACTACTGTCAAAGCTTCTACTACGGTCTATGGCTTCGATCTCTCCACCGACGGTGAGGTCAACAACAGTGACCCGGCCGAGAAGGACTGGGTCTACGCACGAATCAAAATTGATCCGCCTGATGACATCAATCTTGTAGGTGACCCTCATGAATTTACGGCCACCGTAGAAACAAGCGTCAACGGTACGGACTGGGATCCTTATGAAGGAGCCGTTGTTGTCTTTGAGGTAACTTCCGGCCCAGGCACCCTTGATCCCTTAAGTGCTCTTACTGACGTCAACGGCGAGGCTGTTACCACCCTGACCTCGACCATAACCGGCACCACTACTGTCAAAGCTTCTACGACGGTGTACGGTCACGACCTCTCCACAGACGGGGACGCATACAACAGCGACCCAGCCGACAAGGAGTGGGTGGATGCACGTATCTCGATATTTGAGAGCGGTGTAAACCCGGTTGGCCAGCCGCACGACTTCACCGTGACCGTTGAGAAATATGTTAACGAGAGCACAGGCTGGATTGCTGCCGCTGGTGTAAACGTTACTGGCACCACAACTTTCGGTATATTGACGGGATCCCCGGCCACGACTAATTCAGAGGGCCAAGTCACTTTCACGGTCAACTCAAATGTTGCAGGCACGGCTATCGTCCATGCCGAGGCAACGGTGAGTATCTGTGATATCGACATTGCTGTTGCCACTAACGGCTACGGAGCCTACGACGTTGATAACACTAAGACATGGACCACCCCACCTACTCCCCCTACTGGCGGCGGTGGTTGTCCTACGACCAAATACCTTACGGTGGACTGGGAAGGAGAGAACACCACGGAGCCACTTTACAGTAACGATAAGCTGGCGGTGAATCTGCTTGGCCCCAGCCCCAACGCCATTCACAACTTGTTCCTGGAGCGGGGGACCCACGCACCTGTTGTCGGAAGACACACATACTACCTCATAGTCATCAGAGAGCTCGAGGACATACCTGAGCTTCCAGAAAATACCACCGCACTCATGGCCTTCAACATTACTCCTGCGGATGCTGCTTTCAACAGGGACATATTCCTGACACTGGGTATCCCTGAGGTGCCCGAGAATGCGCTAAACGTAACCATGGCTTACTACGACGATGTTGAGGGAGCCTGGGTACTTCTCGACAGCGAAGCAGGCGGACCGAGTGGTGTAGCAGAACTAACCCTTTCTGCTCCGATAAACCACTTCAGTATTTTCGGTGTACTTGCCGAGCTGGAGCCGACACCTCCTTCGGCACCGGCCAATTTCGTGGGCACCGGCTTGAGTATCGAGCCCAGTGTGGAAAAGAATATCTTCGTGACCAAGTGGGGGGAAAGCGTTACCATTACCTTTAACTTGGAGAACAAGGGTGGACAGGCAGGCCCTTATCCTGTTGCATTGAAGCTAAACGGAGAGACAGTCGCTACCCAGACAGTGACACTAAATCCAGGAGAGAGCAAGCAGCTGAGCTTCACCGTATCCGACCTGGACTACGGACAGTATGAGGTTGAAGTTGGCGGACTAGATGGTGAATTCACGACATCACGAACCATCGCCTGGTGGCTTATCGTCGTCATAATAGTCGGAGTTGGCTTGATTATCTGGGGCGTGGTCTGGAGTAGAAGAAGGCGAAGAGCCACACAACAGGAAGCATAAAGACAACCAATAGAAAGGGGATAACTCGGCCTCGCGCTCGGGTCATCCCCTTTTTCAATTTGAAGGTTCTGCAGTGGTGACCAGCCTGGCAATCACGGGAGCATAAGCACTCAGTCTTTCTTGCCAACCACTGCCTTCAGCCTTCTCCGAAAAACGCCTCTCTCCAGAAAGACCTTTCGCTGGCACTTGAGGCACTTGATCCCGATGTCGGCACCCACCCTAACCACCTCCCAATCGTGGCTGCCGCAGGGATGCGCTTTGCGCAACCGGACGACGTCGCCGACTTCTACTTCATCTTCATCAGGCATCTTGAACTTGCCTAGAGTATCCACATCGTTGCAATCAGTCCGATTCCTATGGTGCTATGGACTGTGCATACCGTTGCGAGATCGCTTCGGCACTACAGTGCCTCGCAATGACAAGCGAAGACGATTCTCTCACTCTGGCTCCGGGCTAGAAGCCAGATGGAAATTGATTTCCTTGCGTAGTTTCTCAGCAGCAGCCCTGGCCGCCCGGGCAAAGTCTTCTTCTCTTGAGGCGTAGAGGACCTGCCTCGACACATTGATGATCGCCTTTTCTCCCCGGGCATCGACTCCGTAGTTGACCGCCGAAGCTAGGTCTCCTCCCTGGGCACCAATGCCGGGAATCAACAGACACATCTCCGGACAGATCGAGCGAACCCTCTTCAATTCTTCGGGATAGGTAGCCCCGACTACTAGGCCGACGTTGCCGTGAGTATTCCATTCCATGGCTTTGTGGGCCACTGTTTCGTATAGCGGCCGACCGTCGGTATTAAGGTCCTGGAAATCCAGGGCACCTTTGTTTGACGTCCGGCACAGGACGAATACTCCCTTGTCCTGGTAGCTAATGAAGGGCTCCAGGGAATCGAAACCAAGGTAAGGGTTCACAGTGGCGGCATCGAAGCCCAAAACCGAGAAAAGTGCTCTGGCATACGCCCTGGCTGTATTGCCTATATCACCCCGCTTCGCATCACCGATTACGGGAATATCACCGGGTACATATTTGATGGTCTTCTCCAGGATAGCAGGGCCTGCGGTGCCTAGGGCTTCATAGAAAGCCAGATTGGGCTTGTAGGCGCAGACCAGGTCGCGGGTGGCGTCAATAATGGCTTTGTTGAATTGCAGAATATCCACCCCCGGCATAAGCTCCGGGTCGGGGTCGAGTCCGATGCAGAGCAAGCTTCTGTTCTTCCGGCTGATATCAAGCAGCTTTTCAGTGAATTTCATGGTACTGACCCAGATAATATCAGGAGACGGGCACAAATTAAAGGTTGCCCGTATCTTAACTATGCCATAGGAACCTCCCTTGCTGCGAGAATGCCTGCCCAAAGGCCATTGTGAGGCTTGTCCGGTCTGCATTCCTGGTCTATCAGCGAGAAATCTGAAAAAGTGAGTCTTCGCCCGTGCAAATGTAGGTAAAGTCAAGATAAGTGTATTGACAAATGAGAGATCTATGGTAAGATATATGAACGAGTGAAACGTTCGCGTAGGATTTGAGGTGAGGGGACGGTGAGGCTGGGCCTGTAGTTGGTCGCTTGGGTCCAGCGGAGTCAGTAGCGAAACCGACCTCGAAGGTGGGTTTTGCTATTTTGTTTTTTTAGGGAGATGTTAGCGGGGGGATGATTACCAGTTGCCCTCAAGACAAGGTTTGTACTTGTGGGCGGCTTTAGTCTCCGCGAAATGAAGGGCAGGATGTGGCTGGAGTCATTGCGAACCAGGGTCAAGTATGGCCACGAATCTTTTGCCAAAAGGAGGTGATCGTTTTCTAGGAGGGATTGAAACAAATGAAGAAGAGCCGATGCCCGGGGTCGACGGGCAATGTGGCAATAAACAGAATGGAGAAATGAAAGGAGAAAAAACATGAAAAGGAAAATTCTATTCCCAATACTGGCAGTAATCCTGGCAGTAGCTCTGGCGTTACCGATGGCGTTCGTGTCAGCACATGAAGAGGGTGACCCTTACGTAACAGATTTGCTGGCCGGGCAGTTTGAAGACGTCGGCGACGTTAAGGTCTGGAACGATGCGGATAACCTGTATGTTGAGTACAAGATTACCGACCTCGACTGGATAATTACCGAAACGCATCTCTATGTAGGCAAGGATGTAGCTCCAACGCCTGCACCGGGGCAGTTCCCCTACGATGACGACGATGCCACATCAGTAGGCGAGACGGTGGTCACCTACATAATACCGTTGGGCGATGTAGATAGTTATTCCATGAAACTCAACAATGCAGGTAAGCCCACCGGAGTGATGGTTGCGGATGGTGACCCCGGCGTGGAGCCCTGTAATGACGTGTACATCGCCGCCCACGCAGTGGTAGAGAAGACCGAGACATTCGATGAATGCCTCGTTAGCGGCGCTGATTCCGATATGGTTCTCTATTTGACCGAGGACTCATCAAATCCCGGTTACCCGGCAGGCTACACATCAGCATATCAATCCTACCCCAGTACTCCGACGTCATCAGTCCTGGCCTGGACACATAGCGCATGGGGTCCCTATGGGGTTTCCGGAGCCGAGTGGATTTCCAGCTCCTACTATACCGAAAACACCGATAACAACACGTGGCGTCTTTTTACCCGCAGTTTTGACCTGCCAGCCGACGCAACCAACATTGCGGGCACGCTGACCATGAACTGCGATAACGCTCAACTGGTATACCTCAACGACGATTACGTGGGCGAGGATACCTATGCTCCGGCCACCAAAATCTACGGTGTGCCGGTTCCACCTTCGGGAAACGCACATGGCTGGAACTCAGTTGAGAGCTGGGATATCAGTTCTGCCCTCACTACCGGAAGCAATGATCTGTGGACTATGACACGCAACTATGCCTGGCCTGGCGGCCCGACCGCCAACCCAACAGGGCTAATCTACAAGCTTTGCTATTCCTATGATATTGTGACGACAGAGACGGCCTGGGGTGAAGGATTTCGCTTCCCGGGCAGGAACAACTGGGCTATGCAGTTCCCGTATCACGTTCAGGTTCCCCCCTGCTTGACACCCAGTGGCGACCTGACGATAACGGGAACCGGTTGGAAGTCAGTAACTGCATGGTGCCCATGTGCCTACACCTATAACCTGACAGATGCGGGTGAACCTATCGCACTGCAGGGCTGGGTGGACTTGTCTGAGGCTGCCATTGCCAACACCGGCGAGTGGTCGAAGTACTATGCCAAATTCTCCATGTTCGATAGTGGTGGCCAGGCGGTAGAAGTGGTCTTCAATAATGACTGGCTGGGCCCCTGGTACGAGATGGCTGCCCAACCGTGGGACCGGATCCGCATGGAGAACAATATGGGGTTGGCACAACCTCTCCGGTACTACGCTACAGTTGGAGGTACGTTAGGTTATGATATGGACGGAACCTGGGTTGGTCCCGGTAACGGTGCTACTGTTTATCCCAGCGACGGGAACTACTTCTTCCAGTTGATAGCAGACCCTGACGCAGAGAACTTTACACTCCAGGTTTACGGTATGGGGTCCGGTGCGCCAGCTAGCCCTCCGGGTGCTTGGCCAAAGCAGAACATGTACGACTATCCAACATGGCTTGAGCTTGGTTCAATCACAGCCACGGGCTTTGATTTCTCGGACGTCACTATCTGTGCAATACTCTGGGCTTCCGATCTGGCTGGAGAAACAGAAACCACGAGTATCTACTGGGATGGCATGGTTGTTGATACTCCAGTGACCTTCGGCACCACACCATAGTAGTAAGCCTTCGCACGTAGGACAAACCAGAGAAGGGAGGCTTCTGAGAGCCTCCCTTCCCGTTTCCTCAATATCCCCGGAGGCTCGGGCTACATGCCGACTCTAGGCTCTGGGCCTGACGCTTTCCATTCACATCGTCTACATACTATGCGGTTGGACTTAATATTCGTACCGTAAGCCCCTCCTCACGCAGCGGCGAGCCAGTTTCGGTCATAGTCTGGTCGAGAACGGCTCTTTGTGTTTATTTCCCCCAACGGCTACAATAAGAGCACCCGGAGGATCCCTCCAGGGAAACGGAACATGCGGAATCGACTCACTGATGCACTGAAGGGGCATAATGCCGACTATGTAGAAATCCGTTTCGAGGAGAGCCGGACCACCAGCATCGTCTACAGAGGCGAAAGTCTGGAGGAGATAAGCAGGGCCTACAGTTCCGGTGGCAATATCCGTGCTCTCGCTCGGGGCAGTTGGGGATTTGTCAGTTTTGTGCGCCTTGAGAATCTGCGGCAAAAGGTGGCTCTGGCAGTAGAGGAGGCGAGGTTAGCGAGCAGGGAACTTTTCAAGCTCTTCCCCACAGAGCCTGTAGTGGATACGGTGTCTCCAGAATTGAAGCGAGATGCGGCGGCAGCATCTCTGGCAACAAAGAAGGAACTCCTCGACCAATACAACGACATCCTCCTGAGCAGTCCAAAGATCCAGACTTCAAGGATCAATTACCGTGATGCCAGGCGCAAGGTTGTCTTCGCCAGCTCAGAAGGTAGCTACATAGAGCAGGCAAAACCCGACCTCGCTGTGCGATTGACGGCCATAGCCCGCCAGAACAATGAACTCCAGCAGGCAGGGCTGAGTATGGGCAGCCCTGGTGAGTTTTCCGTCGTGCAGGGTCTACATGAGCGGGCCGGGGAGGTAGCGAAGCGCGCCGCAGCCCTGCTTTCCGCCCCCCAGCTAAAGGGGGGAGAGTACACCGTCGTTGTCGACCCGATCCTGGCCGGAGTGTTTGCTCATGAAGCCTTCGGACACTTATCCGAGTCAGATTTCGTCTATCAGAATGAAAACCTGCGCCGAGTAATGACCCTGGGCAAGAAATTCGGCGGCAAGCATCTGAATATCGTTGATGACCCGACAATTCCCGGCTTGCGGGGCAGTTACAAATACGATGATGAAGGGACAGCGACTAGGAGAACCTGCCTTATCAGCGAGGGTGTTCTGGAAGGAAGGCTTCATTCACGGGAGACAGCGGCTAAGATGGAAGAGAAGGCCACCGGCAACGCCCGGGCCATCAATCACCGTTTCGCGCCGATAGTGCGAATGTCCAATACCTTCATCGAGCCCGGAAATGCTTCCTTCCAGGAACTCGTTGGCGATATTGAAGAAGGCGTCTACGTCAAGGACTGGTATGGCGGCACGACCAGCCTGGAGATGTTCACCTTCTCGGCCGGAGAGGTATACATGATTCGCCAGGGCAGAGTGGCAGAGCTGTTGCGCCCGGTGGTGCTAACCGGCAATGTCTTCACCACCCTGGAAAACATAGACGCGATAGGCAACGACCTGGAGATGAACCAGGGCGGGGGTTGTGGCAAAGGAGGGCAATATCCGCTACCCGTTTCTAACGGTAGCCCCCATATCCGGATTCGCCGTTGCGTCATAGGGGGCGGATGGAAGCCGGCCTAGCAGTCTGCCCCTAATCTGACGAACATCCCTGCCCGGCATCGCCGGCTAGGTCACGGACTCTAACTTCCAAGCTCCAGAATGGCTCAGACCGCAGCGCTCTTCCCCAAGCACCTCTGTGCCATCATTCCTGCCAATCACCTGAACAAGTGTGGTAAACTAACGGATAAACAAGGAGGATTTCTTTGTACAAAGCGCCCCGGGGAACGTCCGACACCCTGCCGGAAGAACATGCCTACTGGAAATACGTAGAAGCAAAGGCTGTCTCCCTGTGCCGGCTCTACGGCTATCAACCACTCAGCACGCCCATATTTGAAGACGCCCAGCTTTTCACCAAGACCGTGGCCGGGGGCACGGATATCGTGGACAAGGAGATGTACGTCTTCAAAGACAAGAGTGGGCAAGAACTGGCTCTTAGGGCGGAGGGGACGGCGCCGGTCTGCCGGGCCTATCTGGAGCACGGACTGTTTAACTTGCCCCAGCCAGTGAAGATCTACTATATGGGGCCGACCTTCAGGTATGAGCGCCCCCAATCGGGCCGATACAGGCAGCACCACCAGTTTGGCTTTGAGGCGTTGGGTGAAGCCGACCCTGCTCTGGATGCCGAAGTGATAGAAATGGCCTGGAGGTTCTTTCTGTCTCTGGGACTATCGGGAATCTCCATTCAGCTCAATAGCATCGGCTGCAAGCTTTGCCGACCCGGCTACTTGGAAGTACTGAGGCAGCATTATTCCCAGTACGTAGATGGCCTTTGCCCTGACTGCAAAGTCCGGTTCACGAAAAACCCGCTGCGCCTCCTCGACTGCAAGCAAGCCCCCTGTCAAGAGGTAGCCAGAACGGCGCCGAAGATCACAGATTATCTCTGCCATGAATGCCAGCTCCACTTCCAGAGCGCCCAGAAGTACTTGGGGACTCTGGGCATCCCTTTCTACCTGAATCATCGATTGGTCCGTGGTCTCGATTATTACACGAGGACTGTGTTCGAGGTGGAGCCTGAAGATAAAGGAGGACAGAGTACGCTTGGCGGCGGCGGGCGCTATGACGATTTGATCGAGGCGCTGGGAGGGAGACCAACCCCGGGAGTCGGCTTTGCGGCCGGGCTGGAGAGAATAATCTTCAACCTGAAGGGGCAGGGGCTCCTTGTTCCCTCTTTGCCCAAGCCCGCGGCTTTCGTCGCCCATTTGGGGGAAGAAGCCAAGATTGAAGCAATAAAGGTTGCCTCCGAGCTCCGAAAAGCCGGTATTGCCGTGGTCGTGGGTACGGGGGACAAGAGCCTTAAGGCCCAGATGAGACAAGCCAACTCTTCAGGCAGTACCTACGCCCTCATCCTCGGGGAACAAGAGATGAGGAGCGGAAACGTAGTATTGCGAGACATGACAAGTGGAGAGCAGCAAACCCTTCTTCTCGCTGAAATAGCCAGCGTCCTTAAGGCTTGACGTGTCACAAGTAGCACCAGCGGCCTCGGATATGGTATAATATGCAGAGTGGCATCACCGTCAAGGACAAGTGGAAGCCCACACTGTTTTCCCCTTCAGTTCCAGTCCTGTTTTATGCCTTAGACCGAGATGAATAACCACGCAAACCACGAGTACACCGCCAAAGATATCCAGATTCTAGATGAAATCAAGGCCGTCCGCTTACGCCCAGGCATGTACATCGGCGGTACCGACCGGCACGGACTGCACCAACTCCTCTACGAAATAGTGTACAACAGCATAGACGAGGCCATGGCTGGCTGCTGTGACCGAATCAACATAACGATCCATGACGACAACAGTGTCACCGTATCGGATAATGGACGCGGTATCCCCACAGAGACTATCCCGGGAGAAAGAATCACCGCTCTGCAAGCAGTGATGACCCGCCTGCATGCCGGAGCCAAGTTCAGCGAGCATGTCTACGGCGTATCCAGCGGTTTGCACGGCGTCGGGGCTTCGGTGGTGAACGCCCTGTCCTCCTGGCTCAACGTGGAGGTCAAACGTCAGGGCAAGATTTATCGGCAGGAATACGAACAGGGGCTTCCCAAAGGCAATGTACGAATTGCCGGGGATACCGAGGATACAGGCACTACTATCACTTATCTTGCCGACGAGGAAATCTTCGAAGACATTATGTACGATTTCGACATGGCCTGTCAGCGACTGAAGGAACTGGCCTACCTGAACAAGGGAGTGGAAATCGCTATTAAGGACGAGCGAAACGACCAAGAGAATACATACTACTTCGACGGAGGAATAGCCAGTTTTGTGCGCCGCCTGAACAAGAACAGAAACGTAGTCCACCCCTATCCCATTTACGTCTCAGCTACCATTAATAGCACCATAATTGAAGCCGCTCTACAATACAACGATAGCTTCACAGAGTCCACCATTTCCTTCGCCAACTGCGTAAATACCAGAGATGGCGGTAGCCACCTTACCGGCTACCGCTCGGCGTTAACCCGAGTTTTCAACGATTATGCCCGCAATGCCAAGCTCCTGAAGGAGAGCGACCCCAACCTAACCGGCGAGGACGTACGGGAAGGAGCTGTGGCCATCATAAGTGTAAAACTGCCCCAGCCCCAATTTGAGGGGCAGACCAAGGCAAGGTTGGGAAATCCGGAGGTAAAAAGCCAGGTTGAATCGGCGGTGGCAAACAGCCTATCTCTCTACCTGGAGCAACATCCCAACGAGGCCAAGGCAATCATAGAGAAGTGCCTCACCGCTGCCAGAGCGAGAGAGGCGGCACGCAAAGCTCGCGACCTGGTTCTGAAGAAGAATAGCTTCGAAGCGTCGATTCTGCCGGGGAAACTGGCCGATTGTTCGGAGAAAGACCCGGCAAAATGCGAGCTCTATCTGGTTGAAGGCCCTTCTGCGGGCGGCTCAGCGAAGCAGGGACGGGATCGAGCTTTTCAAGCCATTCTTCCCCTGAGGGGCAAAATACTCAATGTGGAGAAGGCTTCCAAGGAAAAGATCATAGTGCATGAAGACCTGCGGGCCATTGTCACAGCATTAAGGTCCAACACCGACGAGCAGTTTGATAGCTCCAGACTCCGTTACCACAAGATAATCATCATGACCGATGCTGACGTTGATGGCGCTCACATCCGCACCCTGCTGCTCACCTTCTTCTTCCGCCATATGACAGAGCTAATCACCGGTGGCTATCTCTACATTGCTCAGCCGCCCCTTTATCGCATCAAGTCCGGTAAGCAGGAGTTCTGGCTCCACTCTGAACAAGAGAAGGAAGCAAAGCTCAAGACACTGAAAGAAGACAAAACGGAAATCCAGAGGTACAAGGGGCTAGGGGAGATGAGCCCCGAACAGCTATGGGAGACGACCATGAATCCCGCCAGCAGAACCCTGCTTCAGGTACAGGTAGAGGATGCTCTGGTCGCCGACCAGGTCTTCAATATGCTAATGGGCGACGAAGTTCTGCCTCGCAAGAGGTTCATCCAGGCCCATGCCCAGAGCGTGAAAAACCTGGATATCTGACGATCAGGCCTCCTCAACCTGAGGGGGGGTATGATAGCAGCCCTCCACCCACCTCCTCGCTACAATTCACTGGCGCTTCGCTGCACATAGTGTAACCCACGGCAAACGGTTGAAAGGCCACATTACCCTCCGGATCTCGGGTATATCTTGTGTTCTGCCACGTATTCTTCTACTTCAGCCGGCACCAGGTAACGAATGGACAATCCTTCAGCCAGGCGCTGACGAATTCCCGAGGAGCTAATCCCGATTACGGGCATGTCCAGCTGAATAACGCTGTCCAGCAGGCCGGGTATCGCCGTTTCAAGGTGCTTCAAGTCTCCAGAGCCTAACCTAGGGGCAACCACTAGTTTGCATAACCTAGTTAGGTTCTGTGGGTCCTTCCACGAAGGCAGCTCAGCCAGGTTATCGCGGCCGAGGAGAAAGAAAAGACTGACTTGGTCACCCAGCTGCTGGCGCAGTGCCGTCATGGTATCCACAGTATAGGAGGGACCCGAGCGCTCTACTTCCAGAGTAGAAACCTTGAAATGAGGGTTGTCGGATATGGCACGGCGTACCATCTCCACCCTGTGGTTCACTGGGGTGATGTTGCGGTCAGGCTTGAGCAAGGGCTGTCCAGCAGGCACGAAGAGGACTTCCTGAAATCCTAATCTTGTCCTTGCTTCCTCCGCGACAATCAGGTGCCCTACATGGATAGGATCGAACGTACCACCAAGAACACCTATGTTCACTATCTTACTCTCTGGGTTTGGGCCGGAACACCGGTATTTGGGGATGGGGGCTTCTGTCTTCGGCCTTCCTTGACTGAACGATCATTTCCATGGCTGCCCTGGCCAATTCTAGCATACCGTGGCCGGTAAGTGCAGAGATGTAAAACACTGGCACCTCAAGCTCACCAAGCTGCTTCCTGATCTTGGACAAATCACCTTGGACCTGCGGCAAGTCCACCTTGTTCACGGCCACGATTCTTGGCTTCTGCACCAGGTCCTGGTTGTAGAAAGCTACCTCCTCTTCCAGTTGCCTCAGGTCATCCAGTACACTCGACGATCCCCCATCCAACAAAAAGATCAGCAGCCTGGTCCTTTCCACATAGCGCAAGAATTGGTTCCCCAAGCCCTTTCCAAGATGGGCGCCTTCTACGAGGCCGGGAATTTCGGCAGCAACAAAGTCTTCCCTATCACCTGGCATTACTCCCAGAACGGGCTCATGGGTTGTAAAGGGGTAATCGGCAATCTCGGGCTTGGCCCCGCTGAGCGCGGACAATAGGGTGGATTTCCCTGAGTTGGGATGACCTACGATGCAGATGTCGGTAATCGGCTTCAGCTCGAGGACAAGACATCGTTCTTCTCCGGGCCTCCCTTTCCCCGCTATCTCAGGGGCCTGGTTGACTGCAGTTGCAAACCGGGCGTTGCCCGGCCCCCCTTTGCCCCCTTGAGCTACCACAAGCTTCTGTCCGGAAGCACTCAAGTCGGCCAGAACTATCTCCGCTCCCGAATCCGCCTTAGCGGAAACCACTGTACCCAAGGGTACCGGAATAATCAGGTCCTCTCCTTTCTTACCTCGCTTCCCCCATCCACGTCCCCGCCCCCCATTCCCGGCTGTGAATGCCCTCCCCCTTTTGGCCGAACTGAGGTCAACGCCATCAGGACTGGCAACCACAATAACGTCACCTCCGTCGCCGCCATCGCCACCGTCCGGCCCGCCAAACCGCACGTATTTTTCCCTCCGAAAGCTAACACAACCGTCTCCACCAGCTCCACCTCTGACCATGATCTCCGTACTGTATACCATATGTACATAGCGTATCATAGACTTAAGTATGTTTATAGGTAAGTAGTATTCATAATAAGCAATGTCATACTGGCTTGGACGAGTGATGGGATAAAGCAAGACTTAGAACAAATCTAGGGGTAGAAAAACAACAATCTGTTCACAAAGCGGCACTACTTGTGCACAGGTTAATGTGGTTTGTTGTGAGCCTTGTGGGAGTTGATCTTCTTTTTGATCTCGGCAACGTGGTCCTGGAGGTGCGGATTAAGGTTTAGCTCGCCGGCTATCCTTTCGTAGCCGTGGAGGACGGTGGCATGGTTTCTGCCACCCAATACTGAGCCGATTTCGGTCAGGGAACTGTTGTGTTCTTCACGCATGAGATAGACAGCTATGTGCCGTGCCAGACTGGTCCTTTTGTCCCTTTTCTTGCCGGTTAGTTCCTCAGTGGAAAGGTCGAAATGGTCGGCTACCGCCTGCAGGAGCGACTTTGTGTCCTGTTTGCGCGGCGCACCTGTCAATAACTTGTTGACTATTTGGGGAGTAAGCTTGGTACCGGTTAACTTAGCGTGGGCAGTCAGACAAATCAAGGCTCCTTCGAGCTGGCGGACATTCTGGCATACTTTCTCCGCCACGACCCGCAGCACCCCATCGAGCTGATCGGTCATGGTCTTTTCGGCTTTAGCCCGCAGGATATCAACGCGGGTTTGAAAATCGGGCGGTTGTATATCAATAACAAGGCCCCCTTCCAGGCGTGATTTCAGCTTGTTACTAACTGGCTGCATCTCTTTGGGAGCACAATCAGCGGTGATGACTATTTGACGGTTATTGCTGTACAGTTCATCGAAGGTGTGGAAGAAACATTGCAGGGTCTGTTTCTTATCAACCAGGAATTGAGCATCGTCAAATAGCAATATCTGGACACTACGGAATTTGCTGCGGAACTTATCAACCTGGTTTTCTCTCACGGCCGATACAAATTCATTGGCAAATTGTTCCGCGGTGGTGTAGGCGGTTCGCAGTCCGTGGTTTGCCGTTAGATGCCCGATAGCATGCAGCAAGTGGGTTTTACCCTGTCCGGTGCTGCTGTGAATGAAAAGAGGATTATAGCTGCTTCCGGGATTCTCAGCTACTTCTACTGCGGCGGCATAAGCCAAACGATTGAAATCGCTGACAACGAGGTTGTCGAACGTATATCTTGGATTCAATCGACACTGGGGCGCTTTGGTGCTTGTTCCGCCGTCGGTGTGCATGGCCGAGGGATTGACTGATGGTTGTTCCGGGTTGTAGACCAGGAACTGCACGTCAACGTCCCTGGCCACGATATCGACCAGGGTTTTCCTTACCAGAGGATAAAGGCGCTTTGATAGCCATTCGGCCACAAAAACGTTGGGAACGCCGATTACAAAGACATTATGCTCGTAGTTTAGGCCCTGGCTGCTGCTGAGCCAGGTATCGTAGTTTGCCTTGCTGACTTGAAGTTGAAGCTCGCCGAGGGCTCTCTTCCAAATCCGTTTTGCTGACTCCAATTTGTACCCGTTCCCCGCAAGGCTCATCCACTAGGATAGCTGAAGAGGGTATCAAGGCAAGGGGAGAAAGATGCGAAATACCCTCTTACAGGATAACAAGTTTCCGCAAAGCTTTTCTAGGCGAACTTTGACATAATGAAAGAAATTATGAAAAATACTCCGTGATATGAAAGTGCGCACCGTGTTCATGGGCACACCGCAATTCGCGGCCACCATATTCGAGTCCGTGCTGCAGAGTTCCTGCCGCGTGGTTGCCGTATATGCTCAAGCCGACAAACCTGCCGGCAGGGGACACCGGGTTGCTATTTCGCCGGTGAAGAAACTGGCACTTGCCCATGAAATACTGGTTGTTCAGCCGAAGAGCCTGAGATCGGACGAGGCACTGGAGAGGCTGGCCAGCTTTCAGCCCGAGCTGATAATCGTAGCCGCGTTTGCCTTTGTTCTCCCCGCCGAAGTGCTTTCCTTGCCCCGATTTGGCTGTCTGAACATTCACCCTTCATTGTTGCCGCGCCACCGAGGAGCATCTCCGGTGGCCAGTACCATTCTGTGGGGAGATGAAGTGGCTGGCGTTACCATAATGCTGATGGACGCCGGATTGGATACCGGGCCGATTCTGACTCAGGAGAAGGTAGAGGTCGCCTCTACGGATACCACGGGCTTGCTTACCTCCAAGCTGGCCGATGTGGGAGCTAGGCTTCTGGTGGACACCCTACCCAGGTGGCTGGACGGCGACCTCAGGCCGCAAGTTCAAGATGAGTCTCAGGCTACCTACAGTAGAGCCATAACCAGCGAAGACGCTGAGGTTGATTGGCACCTTTCGGCGGTTGAGCTCTGGCGGAGGGTAAGGGCATATAACCCCTGGCCGGGCTCCTACACCTGGTGGCAGGGGAAAAGGCTGAAAATCCACGAAGCTGCGCCTTTTGAGGGCGCGGCAAGTGGGGCACTGGGGGAAGTAGTCGATTTGGAGGAGCCTCCTGGGGTTGGGGTGATAACCGGTCGTGGCGTTCTGGAACTTGCGCAGGTCCAGCTGGAAGGAAGACAACGAATGTCCATCGACGATTTTGTGCGCGGCAAAAGGGATTTCGTTGGTTCGGTTTTAGGACGGCGATGAGTCCGGCTCCAACCTATCAGCCCCGATTCTGGATTGCGGATTTGTGTATGATCTATGTGCTACAGGCCTATTTTGCCGGCTACCTGGCGCATGCCCATGATGACGTCGGTGACTAGGTCCCTTAGTTCTACACCTAGCATTGCTGCTCCCTTTTCAATCACAGAACGGTTCACGCCGGCAGCAAATGCCTTGTCCTTCCACTTCTTCATCACCGACCTGGCTTCGAGGTCCGCCACGCTTCTCGACGGCCGGACCAGGGCTACTGCTGAGATAAGCCCGGTTAGCTCGTCAACGGCGTACAAAGTCTTCTCCATCCTGCTCTGGGGCTCGACCTGATTCATTAGGCCCCAGCCGTGCGATACGATCGCTCTTATGTATTCCTCCGGCCAGCCCCGTTCCGCCAGTATCTCCTTTGCTTTGCTACAATGCTGGTCCGGGAAGCGTTCGTAGTCCAGATCATGCAACAAGCCAACGATGCCCCATTTCTCTTCATCCTCCCCCGCCTTGCGTGCCATATACCGCATAACTCCCTCCACGCAATAAGCGTGCTTCAATAAGCCTTCGTCCTGGTTGAATTCCTTGAGCAGGGACAACGCTTCATCATATGTCGGCTGGTGTTTCTCCATCTCATTACCTCCTAACTAATGTTTTTCCCTGGCAGCGAATCCGAATTCGTCTGCGCTTCGTTTGTCAGCCTCTGCTCTTTCCTAGCTTGCCCTCAAACCAGCCAGCTTTGACACCGGCCTTTTCGTCTATGGGAACAACATAGGGCTTTATGTCCAGAAGGGGGGTGCCGTCAAGTGCATCCAATCCTTTCACGGTGAGGATATTCTTCTGTCTGTCTATGAGCTCCGCCACAGTCAGGCCCAGCGGGGAGGGCCTATATGGTGACCTGGTGGTGAACAGGCCGTGCAAAGTGTCATCCCAGGGGGTTTTCACTAACAGACTATATCCCTGGGACTCATGAAACCAGTAGATGACGATGATATGGGAGAATCCCTCTATATCTTTCAGGCCCTCTTCGAATTCCTTGAACAGCTCTATCTGGGAAATATCCTCACTTCTGTTGCCCTGATAGGGTGCCTCCCTCCTGTGCTTGTAAGGAGAATGAATTGTCCCGATGGGCTTCAATTTTAGGCTACGCGTCTTCTCCATACGACTGCCGTCGGGTTTGCTAGCTCGGCCAAAGTCTCTCCAAACTATATAGTATCCCCAATGTGTACCCGACTCCAGATAGCAATAGCCCGGGCCAGAGACTCGATGTTCGAGCACTGGGGTGTTTCATTATCAAAGCAAAGCTTCATGTAATTCTTGAGGATAAGCGCGCCCACGCTTTCGGTTGCCGAGCGCAGTGCCTGCAACTGGGTAATAATGCTTTCGCAGTCACGCCCTTCTTCGATCATCCTCTCAACGCCCCGGACCTGCCCCTCGATTCTTCTCAAACGGTTCAACAGGACTTCTTTTGATATCGTTTCTTCAGCCATCATATCCTCCGGGAGAGTCGACTCCTTTGCCTTATCATACCCTAAGGGGGTATAATGTCCGTCGGCATCAAATCTGATCGCTTTGTTTCTTGGATTTTGCCGCGTGCTGTCTAATGTATCAGGGAGTCACATCAACAATCAAGGAGGTGCCAATGGACGAGTTCGAGCCCAAGATAGTTGCTTTCTTGTGCAACTGGTGCTCCTATGCCGCTGCTGACCTGGCGGGTACCTCGAGACTCCAGTATCCGCCAAATACAAGGACGGTAAGGGTGATGTGCTCAGGAAGAGTCAACGAACTCCTGATTCTGAAAGCCTTTACCCTGGGCGCAGACGGCGTTCTGGTCAGTGGTTGCCATCCAGGGGATTGTCACTATATGAAGGGCAACCTGTCCGCGAGAAGAAGGGTGGCCGGCTTGAAGCCTTTCCTCGAGGCTATGGGAATTGATAGCGCCAGACTGAGGCTGCAATGGGTTGGAGCCTCTGAAGGACCCAAGATGGCCGAGAGCGTTAGAGATTTTACTGAGACCATAAGGAATCTTGGCCCCAGTCCGCTTAAAAGGAGTCAGAAGTGAGCATCGAATATGTATCGACGATATGTCCCTATTGTAGTTGCGGTTGTGGTATTGACCTCGTCGTTCAGGATGGGAGAATAATCGGACAGGAACCGTGGAAGGAACACCCGGTAAACCGGGGAGCGAATTGCCCTAAAGGCAAGAATGCTTATGAGTTTCTCTACAATGAAGACAGGCTGAGAATGCCACTGGTGAGAAAGAATGGCAAGCTTGAGGAGACATCCTGGGAAGAAGCTCTTGACCTGGTTTGCTCCAGGCTGAAGGAAGCTGGCCCAGAAGAGTTTGGCTTCATTGCCTCATGTCGAAACAGCAATGAAGATGCTTATGTAATGCAGAAATTTACCCGGGTGGTTATGGGTACCAATAACATAGAGTACTGCGGCAGGTTATGTCACTCTCCGGCTGCCGCAGCCCTGATTCCTGCCATGGGCTCAGGGGCAATGCAGACATCCCAGCCCGAAATTGAACTCGCGGACTGCATCTTTCTCGCCGGCGTTAATATTATGGAGACCTTCCCCTTGATAGCTCGAAGGATAGCCAGAGCTAAAGCCAAGGGGGCCAAGGTTATCTACACTGACCCCAGGAAGACGGCCACGGCCAGGTATCTTGCGGACATACACCTGCAGCTGAAGTCGGGCACAGATGCTGCCCTGATAAATGCCATGATGAACATCATCTTGGCCGAAGGACTGGAGGATAAAGATTTCATTGCATCAAGGACAGCAGGTATTGATGAATTGCGCGCTTTTGTGGACAAGGTAGACCTGAAACAGGCAGAGGAAATCACAGGGGTTCCGGTGGAGAAGATTAAAGAGGCGGCAATTGCTTATGCTAAGGCAGATAGAGGGTGCATTCTCTATGACCAGGGCATGTCCCAGCATTATGTGGGCACGGACAACGTCAGGAATCATGCCAACCTGGCACTTCTCTGCGGGCATGCCGGTAAGGCGGGTAGCGGAATAAACTCGATGCGAGGACAAATAAATGGTGAGGGAAGCGGCGATATGGGTTGTCTGTGTGTCTTCTATCCCGGATTCAAGCGTGTCGGGGAAGAGACAGCGAAACTCTTCGAAAAGGCTTGGGGGGTGGACACCCTGCCCACCAAGCCCGGGCTTACCTATATAGATATGCTGTATAAACTGCCTTACCTCTACGTCGTGGGCGGAGACCCGACGATGGCGGTCCCCGATGTTAACAACGTGAAGAAAGCTCTAGAGAAAGCTAGCTTCCTGGTGGTACAGGATATCTTCCCCACTGAGATATCCAAACTTGCCCACGTAGTACTGCCGGCGGCTACCTGGGTAGAAAGAGAAGCTACCCATACCTGGATAGACAGGAGGGTGCAAAAGATAAACAAGGTGGTTGAACCCCCCGGTGAAGCCAGGCCTGATTGGTGGATCATATGCAAGCTGGCGGAGGAAATGGGTTACAAGGACAAATTTGATTTTTCTTCGAGCAAAGACATATTCGAAGAAATAAGAAGCTGCGTCCCCCAGTACAAGGGGATAACCTACGATCGACTGGCTCACACGATAGGAGGGATTCACTGGCCCTGCCCCTCGCAGGACCACCCGGGCACGCCCACCCTGTTCCTGGAGAAGTTCAATACCCCTGACGGCCTGGGACACTTCCAGGCTGTGGAGTTCAAGCCTCCGGCGGAACCACCCGATGACGAGTATCCCTATGTCCTGACCACGGGGAGAAGCATCTTTCATTATCACACAGGATCAATGACACGGAGGACTCCAAAGCTGGTGGACGAGGTCCAACATGGCTTTGTTGAGGTCAATCCTGCGGATGCCAGCAAGGCAGGGCTTAGCAACAAGGATATGGTTACCCTGGAGACAAGGCGGGGGAGCATAGAGGCTGAAGTCAAGGTAACCGACCAGGTGCCTTCAGGCCTATTGTTCGTCCCCTTCCATTTTTCTGACTCCCGGGCCAATGTGCTGACAATTTCAACCCTGGACCCCAGCGCCAAGTGCGCCGAAACCAAGGTCTGCGCTGCCAGATTAAAGGCGAAGCAGTAGACCTGGATAGGGAAAAATTAGAGAGTAAACATCGAGGGAGGTAACGTAATGAAGGGAGACATGTATCTTGCACGCTCTTCTGATGATAAGATCCTTAACAGATCTGAATATGGGGGTGTGGTGACGGCATTACTTAGATTTGCCCTCGAGAACAAGCTGGTGGATGCTGTGCTGGCGGTAAGAGCCAGGGACGGCAACAGGTATGACGGCGTCCCTACGCTGATAACCGATCCGGGGGCGGTGGTAGAGACAGCCGGGTCGCTGCATTGTGTTTCGCCCAACATCGCTCGATTTCTCAAGGAGTACCTGAACGGCGCTTTCGATATGAAAATAGCTGTGGTATGCAAGCCCTGCGATGCTAGGGCCATTATCGAGCTGGCCAAAAGGACTCAGGTTAATATGGATAACCTGATTCTCGTCGGCCTTAATTGCACCGGCACGCTGCCATCAGCATTTGCAAAGGAGATGTTTCGTGAGGAATTCGGGGTAGATCCCGCTGACGTGACCCGGGAAGATTTGGAGGAGGGCAAGTTGACCATCACCTTGAAGGATGGGACTGAGAAACAGAAGGACTTGGACGAGCTTGAGCAGAAGGGCTATGGAAGAAGAGAGAATTGCCGCAGGTGCGATGTAAACATACCCATTATGGCAGACATAGCCTGTGGTAAATGGGGAACAGATGACAGGAACGCGACGTTTATCGAGGTCTGTTCTGAAAAAGGATCCGACCTGGTCCAGAAAGCCATTGCAGCTGGACACATAAAGGTGGAAAAGCCCAGTAGCGCGGCGATAGAAAGCAGAAACAAAAGGAACGAAGAAGAAGTCCTGTCGGCTAGGAAATGGCAGGAGAAGGATTTCGCCATACTAAGGGACATGAGCACCGACGAGAAATTCAGCTACTGGCTTGGGGAATTTGGCCGCTGCATAAAGTGCTATGGCTGTCGGGACGCTTGCCCAATATGCTACTGCAAGGACTGCATCCTTGAAGCAGACAGGGGGATTGTGTCTCCCGGCGAAGTCCCGCCTGATATTGTGTTCCCTATGGTAAGAGGTGTCCATGTGATGGATTCGTGCGTTAATTGCGGCCAGTGTCAAGATGCCTGTTCTATGGACTTACCGCTTGCCCGACTCATTTTCATGCTGAATAGAGAACTCAACCATATCTTTAAGAACGAACCGGGTATGGATCCAAACGAGCCTATCCCCTTGAAGTCCATCACAGATGAGGAATTGGCTGTGACTGGTGTTGAAATCCAATTCTAGATTCTGCTCAGCATCACGACTCGGCGACAACCACAAGATCCCTTCACGGGGCCCGGAAAGAGCTAACCTGTACCTGCCGCGAGTATACTGCAGTAGTGGCTAATATTGGCAAACTTAGGAAAGTGACAGGGGAGGCAATATGAAGATTACGATTGTTTATGACAATGAAGTGAAAAAGGCGGGTTTAAGGGGAGGATGGGGTTTTTCCGCCTTTATTGAGGATCAGGAGGTGCCGCCGGTGCTATTTGATACTGGTGCTGACAGCCCTACTCTGTTACATAACATGAAAGAACTCAATATAGACCCGGCCAGTATAGGGACTATCGTTATCTCACACGCTCACGGAGATCATACCGGAGGACTTTCCGCGCTTCTGCAAATGAATGGAAGCGTCCGGCTCTTCCTTCCCAGCGCCTTAAGAGGAGCGCTTCCCGAGCCGAATGTGACTATCGTTGAAGATGCCACGGAGATCTGCGCCAACGTCTTTTCCACGGGCGAACTTGAGGGGATAGAGCAGTCTTTAGCGCTCAAGACGGATAAAGGCGTATTTGTAGTCACCGGATGTAGCCACCCAACCATGAGGAGTATTCTAGGCGCCGCCTCCAACTTTGGAGAAGTCTATGGCATCGCCGGAGGTTTCCACGGATTTCATGACTTCAGGCTTTTTGAGGGCCTATCTCTGATTCATCCCTGCCACTGCACCCAATACAAGGAGGAGATAGTGGATTTGTTCCCGGGCAAAGCATCGGAATGCGGAGCGGGACTGGTAGTCCAACTATGATCCGTCATCACTGGAAGTCGTGTAATGGCTAGAAGCTTTGTCGCCACAAAGAGAGCAGGAGAAGGCAAATCAGATTTGCTGCTCTGCTAAGCCGCTGCCTGGCCTGCCCCCTCGCAGACTAAGAACTGTCTCTTCTACGCGTGCTCTCAGTTGTCAATGATGTGCAGTTAACCTCTTGACAGAAGTACAGGCTTTCTTATATTATTGGATGAGAATGAGAGTCAATCGCAACAAGCCTGTAATGCCCCGGCCGGATACATCGCAGAGACGACTTCTTCTGAGTGTTATGCAAGAGGCCGAAAAGCATTTAGATGCTAAGGAACTGTATCGGCGAGCTAGCGAAAGGGATGCGAGTATCAGCCTTGCGACGGTTTATCGCAATCTTCAGCTGTTTAAGGAACAAGGCTTGGTAAACGAAAGGCATCTGGGCCAGGCGCGCTGTTTCTACGAGATGAAGCACCCAGGGGAACATCAGCATCTGGTATGTGAGTCCTGTGGGCAAGTGATCGAGTTTGAAAATCGTCTGATCCACAGACTGGTGGCAGAGGTGCAACGCAAGAATGACTTTGCCGTGACTAAGGTTGAGCTATATTTGGAAGGTTATTGCCATGAATGCAAAGAGGGAAAAGTATAGGCAACTGATCCAGTGGCATTATGATGCCGCTGTGCATAGACGAGGGAACCCACGGTATTGAGCGTGCGCTATACTCTGGGGTTGGTCTAGTTAGCGGAGAAAATGTTAGATGTAAAATTGAAAGTTGCGGTGGACTATGGGAAGTGTCACCCGGAGAGATGCCACGAAGGGGTCTGTGTTGCTGTCCTTGAATGTCCCACCAAGCTCTGGAAGCAAGAGGAGCCATACGATTTGCCCTATCCCATTCCGGGCTTCTGTCAGGATTGTGGTATATGCGTTGACTGTTGCCCTATGGGTGCGATTAGCATGCTGTAATTCAGGCATATGGGAATACGGAGCTCGAATCTGGAAAGAAGGGGGTTTCAGGATGGATGTATTGGAGGCAATAAAGGGTAGAAGAAGCATCAGGAAGTACAAGAAATCACCTGTGTCAGAACAGCAAGTCAGGGAGATCCTGGAGGCGGGGCGATGGGCTCCTTCAAGGGGCAATAGCCAGCCTTGGAAGTTCATAACTGTGGACAATGGACGGACTCTGCGAGACCTTGCTGAGGCCATCCCCACAGGCAAATTCATGGCTGAAGCGCCCCTGGCGATTGCAGTAGTGATTGACCCCGAGGTCTCAAAGCACCCAGAGCAAGACGGAGCAGCCGCAACTCAGAACATGTTGTTGGCAACACATGCGCTTGGCTTAGGAGCATGCTGGATTAGCGTCTACAGTACAGGCTACGAAGAGAGGGCAAAGCAGTTGCTACAAATCCCTGATGGAGAGTGGCTGCTATCGATAGCTGCAATAGGTCACCCTGCAGAAACACCCGAGAAGGGGAGGAAGGCACTGGACGAGATTACTTTCGGCAACAAATATGCCCCTCGCTAGGTAAACGTACTATTTCTGACGGGAAATGACGCCGTATACGTCGGAGATAACCGCGAAAGAAAGGCAGTCTGAGATGGGGGTGAAGATTTGAATGTGGGGAATTGCCTAGACTGCGGGCTAGGCTACAAAGGGCAAAATATGAGGTGGTTACAATAGGAGGTGGGCCTGATGGGCTTACGGCAGGCCTCTGTACCTCACATTCGCCACGCCAGATCGGCGCTGCAGTTGGAGGCGGTGTCACTGCTGCTATGTGGGCTTTTCAGTATGTTCAACAGGGTGGAAATGGAGAGAGAATTGCAGGCCCTTGAGGTATTGCAGCAGATAGACGTTTTTCATTATCAC
>Ga0180438_10002524_pt1 | contig 29620 bp, 35 predicted proteins | sample SS_ome_12_FD_132455 | JGI IMG/M metagenome (GOLD analysis project Ga0180438, IMG submission 132455) | Hypersaline lake sediment archaeal communities from the Salton Sea, California, USA - SS_3_D_2 metaG | ecosystem: Environmental > Aquatic > Non-marine Saline and Alkaline > Hypersaline >...
CAGCTCTCTGGGATGAACTTTGGACAAAGTATCTTGAAATCCATAAGCAATTACGGTTTTCTAGATTGAAAGTTTCCTATGCATGGAACTAATGTTTCCCGTCACTTTGGGACAAACTCAAATATTTATTGGAAAAACTGACATACTCCTTGCTTGCGGACTGGGCACTCTTCTATTTGCGAATTCCTATTCTTTCACGAGATGCTGAATGATTATCTTTTCTGCTTCCGGTAAAATCTCTTGCCAATCGACGGAATTTTTCTTTTTGATCATTACGTAATAAGGTACAGGTTCCACGTGTGTAATACCCTTTATCCTGCATAAATTATTGATCATTCGGGTATTTTTCTCTGAACTTGTAAGAGTCAATATCATGCCTCGTGTTATTTGTCCTGTAACGCGTAAGGTACAATAATCAGGATTTGGGTGAAATTGACGTTCCAATTTAAGATTTTTGTGCCGACCCGTTTTCCTAAGCCACATTTTTTCCTCCAATCGGTCTCCGGGCCGTTCCCGTGAATTACGGGCTTTTCTTATTGTGGCAATCGGCCAGGGCCTTTCTCAACGTTTCAGCGGCTAATTGGGCACAATGGACATCTTCTTCAGGCAGCCCCCCAAGCTGTTTCAATATCTCATCTGAGCTGAAACTCGCCAGCACCCGTGTGAGCGATTTGTCCTTAGTCAACTCTGTGGTAATACTTCCACAAGCCATAGATGTTCCACAGCCATCGGTTTGAAAAGCGCATTCTGTGATTGTCTCTTCTTTTGTTTTTACGAACATCTCCATGGTATCCCCACAGGAACCTTTTACCTGGGCGTATCCATCAGGATTTTCGATTTTTCGAAAATTTCTGGGATTTTGCCAGTGATCGATGACAGTTTGGGAGTACCGCTTCTTTATTTGCTCCAAGAGCTGTTCTTGGAGTTCTTTCGAAAAATTTTCCAGGGCTGTATTATTCCGGGACACTGTCTTTGTCTTGTCTTTAGCCTTCAAGACAGCTCACAATTGAATTGGATATTGTTGGATAGAGCGATACTACTTTGTTCTTTCCGGTTTCAGCAGCCGGTGCCGTTATTCAGCGGTACCATCTGCCCAATCCGAGACCGCAGGGCCCTCTGCCGTACCTAAAGCGAGGGTAGTAGCGAGTATAGCCTGGGCCAGAGAAGCGACCGGCACCAAGCCCGAAATACCCTCGATTCCTGGCATAGCCTCTATAGAGATCCCTCCCATAGCCATAATAGCCGCGACCTATCCTGCCAGCACCTCTCCCCAAGTATCTCGCTCCCCTCCCGGCGCCGTAGCTGTAGCGTCCGTATCCGTAATCTCTACCGTCGTATGACCTGAATCCGCGTCCCAGATATCCTCTGCCGAAATAACCTCTAGCATAAGGATTTAGGTCATGGCCGTAATAAGAGTCCAATACGGCTCTTTGGTCTTCGGTCAGTAAATCCCTGATCTTATTTTCGTGTGAAATTTCTTTGTTTCGAATGTCATCTTCAAGCTTATAAATCACATCCCAAAGTTGTTTGATTTTGGTCGGATCAGGAGTTCTTTGCGCCTCCAGCTCATCGAGTTCCATATAACTTGAACTGAGCTTGGAAACTAGGGGAGATAGCTCTTTCTCGAGTTCAAGCTCAAGTTTATCGATCCTTTCCAACTGCTCCCGAGTTAGATTCAAATCATAATAATCATCTTCAATGCTGGAACCATATCTATTGATTCTTTGAGCATAAAGGCCATGAGATATAAAAAGAAATGAAACAAAAACCATTCCTAAGGTGAGGGCGATTCTTTTCATGACTTTTCCTCCTTTTTGTTTACCTATATATCGCTAATCATCTTTTTCAATTATTTGAAAAGATGAGAACATAGTATTAATTCCATAAGCCCAATGATCTATCGAAATTCATCTCCGGAAGAAGTCAAGAACATCCTGCAGGTTCTGGGAAAGATTCTTGATGGCCTCTTTTGTCATCCCTGCATAACCGAATCGAATGCAATTTGGAGCTCCGAAGACCGATGCCGGCACAGCGCTGAATTTTTCAAGTTCAATGGCCTTTTCGACAAATGCCTTATCGTCACAATCAACATCTTTGGGAAGCCTTACCAACACACTGATTGCGCCTGATGGAAAGTCCTTATCTCGACCCGCGAGCGCGAATCCTTTTTCTTTTAGAATCGAAATTATGAGGTCGCAGCGGCTCTTGAGTTCTTTCTTTATTTCGGTAATGATTCGAGGTGCCCTGCCGTTTTTAAAGTCATTCACCTCCTCTTTTAACAGTTCAATCAGCATGTTTTGGCCGAGCGTATTCGGTGATGAGGAAAAAGACCGAATCATATTCGGCATCCAGGAGTTTGTGAACGTTTCATCGGCGGCCAATACGTAGCCGACCCTTGCCCCTGGAATGAGATATTCCTTGGAGGCAGAGCTGACCACAACTGTTCTCTCGGGAGCAAAGGACAGCATGGATTGAGGCTCACCCTTGTATCGGATGAAGTTATAGACTTCATCGGAAATGATGATGAGATTCATTTGCCTGGCGAGTTCAGCCAGGTGCATTAATTCTTCTTCAGATAACACATCGCCTGAGGGATTGTTGGGGAAATTGATGAGAAGTGAAGTGATTTTATTCTCTTCAATGAATTTTTCTGCCCCTTTAAAGTCCGGATTATAGTCTTTGTCGAATAAATCCATGACCAAAGGATTTCCACCGGCATTGTGGATGATTCCTTTGTAATTGCTCCAGTGGAGAGACATGAGGCCCACATTTTGACGATAGGCAAAAAGATGCATCAGGATTGCCAGCCCCTCCGTAGCTCCTGAGACGATTGCTACATGTTCTTTATCCAATCCCTCTGAAGTTATTCCAGGCTTATTTTTGAGTCTGTATGCAAAGGTCCAAAATTTCCCAACCAGCTCCCGAAGTTCCTCCAGACCGGCAGAGGGTCCGTAATAAATTTCTTTTTCCGGGAAAATTCCTACGATTTGACCCTGGTCACTTCGAATAAAGCCAGGTTTCTCGGCGGCAATTTTCTTTGCTTTTGCTGCAATGGCGGGGATAATTGGTTTTGAGGATAGTGTTTTTCGGATTCCTTCGGGCATGTAGGCCCAGGCTCGCTCTAAAAGGGGAGTTTTAAAAGAGGTCGTATCCGGCATTTTCAACTCTTTCTTTGTTTTTTTCCCATCAGAGAGGCGATGGCATCTCGCACATCTTGAATAGTAAAACCGAACCTCCTCCTCAGCCTGCCTAGGCTATCATCCAGAGAGACAGTTGAAGGGAGGTTAAGTTTGTCGGCAATTCTTCTAGCCGGAATGCGTGTTTTTTTCCCAAGATCATGCAGGGTCATTCTGCCTGTAATCAGAATCCCCGATTGATCTTCAGCACTTATTCCCCTGGTCAGCTTTTGCTCATGTTCGGCTTCATGAATTTCTTCTTTCTTCTGGATTTCATTCTTTTCATCGCGAGAAGCCGATTCCCTTTGAGCTGACGGTTGCGGCTGCGCGCGTTCTCCGGCTCTTGCTCCATAGCCTTCATAAGAACCGGGAGTTCTTGGATAAAGGGCCCATAATAGAATAACTAAAAGGACAGGAGCAATGGCCGTGAATATCAGCGCGGTATTCCCTCTATTCTTGAAAGTTTGTCGGGCTTTGTTTTTTATCCACTTCCAGCCAAGCAGGATATGAATTGTTGCGAAGACAATAAAAGCGATAGATAGATAGAAATGGATATTTGACCATTGGTGGCGGTGAAGACCAAGGAAATATTTAGTGCTTTCCGGGGCGGCAGGCCCTTTGGGAATGACCAGGCCCATGAGAAATCCGATGACAGCAATACCTGCGATGGAGATAAAAAGAAAGGTGTCCACCAGGTACTGCCAATCTGATTTCTTCATTTCCTGTTCTCCCCGCTGGAAAATAGTCCGTGCAGATTTTGCCACACCAGCCTTATTTCTTCTGTTGCCGAGTTATTTGTGTATTCGGTCAGGGGAATCCCCTGAACCATGGATTCTGTTACGGCTTCATCAAATGGAATCTTTCCCAAAAGAGGGATGGAATTCTTCTCGCACCAGTTTTCAATTTGTTTTGAATTTTGCAGGTTGATATCGTATTTGTTGATGCAGCAGGCGGTTTGAGTCTGAAAGTGGCGCGCCGTTTGGACCACTCGTTGCATATCGTGGATAGCGGTAAGTGCCGGTTCAGTTACCACCAGCGCTAAATCTGTTCCTGAAAGGGATGAAATAACCGGGCACCCTATTCCGGGAGGCCCGTCGATAATGACAAAATCCAGGTTGTTTTGTTCCGCGATCTCCTTCGCGTTCTTCCTGACTTCGGAAACCAGCTTCCCTGAATTCTCCGCGCCGATTCCAAGTTTTGCGTGAACAAACGGGCCGTATTTGGTCCTGGAAACATACCATTCCCCTGATATGGCCTCTTCCATTTTAATGGCATCAGCAGGACAGACGTGAGAACAGACTCCACATCCTTCACAAGAAATCGGGTCTATGATTATTTCACCATCTTTATTCTCGGTGATCGCGTCAAAACGGCATATGTCTGCACATTCTCGGCATCGTGTGCATTTTTCGACATCGATGTGAGCCTTTTCCCCTCCTGTAAATGGATGCGTTTCTTCAATTTCAGGCTTGAGGAGGAGATAGAGATTCGCCGCATCGACATCACAGTCTGCCATGACTTTGTTTGGAGCAAGAGTGGCGATGGCAGCGCTGAGGATCGTCTTTCCTGTTCCGCCTTTGCCGCTTAAAATGACCAGTTGTTTCATTTCTTTAGGCTTTTCACCTTTTCGAATAATTCAAGGAATCTCCTTGTATAAGCAGGTTGGGTTTCGACGATGGTATGACCTTTTGAGTAGGCCACAGCGATATTCCTATCCATGGGTATGGTCATCAAGACGGGGATATTTTCTTTAGCGCAATAATCTTGGACTTGTTCGTCACCGATGTCCGAACGATTGATGATAACTCCGAAGGGGATCTTCAGCTCTCTAATCGTTTCAACTGCCAGGCGAAGGTCATTGAGGCCGAAGGGGGTCGGTTCGGTCACAAGAAGACAGGCATCGCTTCCCTTGACAGCCTCTATCACCGGGCAGGAGGTGCCGGGAGGTGCATCGATGATAATCAACGGCATTGAATTCATGTGATTTTTTACCGCTCTTATGATGGGAGGCGACATGGCCCGGCCTATATCGAGTCTTCCATGAATGAAATGGATGTTATTGGTCTCTCCAAATTCCATAACTCCTATTCTCTGGCCCTTCTCCTTGATGGCTTGCTCGGGGCAGAGGAGGCTGCAGCCTCCGCATCCGTGACAGAGTTCAGGGAATACAAGCACCGAATCTTTAAGGACTGCAATGGCATTATAGGCGCAAACTTCGGCGCATCTGCCGCAATAGGTGCAGTTCTCCTCCAGTATCTCAGGGATTGGGAGGAATACGGGCTTGCTCTGGACAATGCGGGGCTTAAGGAAAAAATGAGCATTGGGTTCTTCAACATCGCAGTCTAAGAATTGAACCGAAGTGAGGCCGTCTAAGGACCGCGCTAAGTTCACGGCGACGGTTGTCTTTCCTGTTCCTCCTTTTCCGCTGGCGATGGAAAGAATCATGGAACTTTTATCTCGCTTCCCACGCCGGTTTTTATAAAATCATCCCCATATTTGTTGGCAAACATAATGCGACATATTTCACCGGAACAGTGGCACGGGCCCACTTTTTTCACTCCTAAACTCTGAAACCTGGCAGTAATTTCTTCAATTTCTTCCTCTAAAAAACCGGCTAAATGAAAGCCCCCGAGGACCATATGGACGCCTTTTTCTAAGAGATCTTTGGCTTTTGAAATAGTCTCGACGATCCTGGGATGAGCGCAACCTGTTACGACGACGAGACCTTTATCCGTGTCTAGAATTAGGGATTGCTCTCTGATCCAGCCTGAACTTACTCCTGTGGTATAAGCGCCTTCATATATTTTTTGAAAGCCGTCAACCTCCGCGACAGTAGCTCCTTTTGCTTTTATGGCCTCCTTGAAGCTCGAGGGAAAGAATTCTGGAAGCCAGACTTCAATTTTGGAATTTTCCGCCAGAAGCGCCTCCAGGCCATCTGTATGATCTTTATGGGCATGGGATAGAAAAACCAGATCGATTTCTTCAGGACGGATGCTAAGCTTTTCCATGTTGGAAAGCAGGATATGTCCCTTTCTCCCGGTGTCAAAAAGGATGGATTTTTCTAATCCTTTAATAAAACAGGAAAATCCCCAATCCTTCGTGAGTCTTTCGTCAAAAGGGATATTGTCATAGACAATAATCATTCGGATTTGCTGAATGTTATTCATCTGTATTGATAATTTAATCTCTCCGACAGATATCTCCGTCTGAACAGGGTGGGGTTTCACATCGCTCGGACGAGCCACAACAGGTCAATCCTCCAGAAGACAAATTGCCCCTGATTATGGCAGAAGGTGTTGAGAATATCTTTTGGAGATTTGTGCTGCTGCAATCTGGACAGGACAAATCGAGATTTTGATGCAGCGACCGGACAAAAACCTCAGTGACTTTTCCGCATTCCTGGCATTTGTACTCATAAATAGGCATTTTCACTCTCAACGAGTCATTTTTGTCCCGCATTTAGGGCAGGATCTCTGGTAACAGGGATTACCTCTTTGGTGGGCGACTCTGGTCCCGCAGGATGGACAGACGCAGGTCCCGCCAGGCCCTAAGTTTCTGCCTCCCATTTGACCGCGGCCGCGGCCTTGCCCTTGTCCTCCTCCTCCTTGCATTTTCGCCTCCTTTGGTTAGTTATAGGCCTCCATAATGGATGCATCTTCTTTCATCAAGTCCCCGGCGATTTCCTCCATGTTCATCTTGTCCCAGAAGGATAGCTGGTTATGCGCTTCCAAGTACTTCAAGGGAATGGGATGGGTCCCGATGACTACCGGCAATCCGTATTTAGACTCGATAAATTCTTTGAACTGCCTAATTCTTGGACACGGAGGATAACCGACAACCAGCCCGGTTGCCAGGTGAATAACCTCGGCTCCGTTCTTTTTCATCTCTTCCGGAACATATTCGATATTCCCTCCCGGGCATCCCCCACAATAGGAATAACCAATCACCTCAACGGGCTCATCCTTTGGATAGCGGGAAAAACCGCCCGTTCTTTCTCTGACCGCCCTGAAACATTTACCGCCCCCGCAATCCTGATATCGACCGCAAATGATTATTCCAATTTTTTTCATTCATCACTCCTTCTGGGGATAGTCAAAACTTTTGAAGCTTCTTTTATTCACTTCGATTTATCTTGTTCTGTTTTGTTTTCTGCTTTTTTCTGAGCGAGTTTCTTATCCAGCCAATTCCCGAGAAGCATGGAAGCGAATGCGAAAAATGTTCCTCCCAGGGTAGATTTTTGAAACGAGGAATTCATGCCGAACTCGCTTCTACCCTTTCTTTTACCAGTTCCCGGACCCAATCCTTGTGGACCCGTGCCGTCCCCTCTAGGCATGTCTCTCACCTCCTTGCTTCAAATCCCCTCGGATTTGAATTTTGAGAGCGCCTCCTCGACGTTTCCACTTATGCCCGTTAATACTTTTATTCCCGCGGATTGGAGAACTCTTTGCGCGTTGGGGCCGCAATCTCCCGTCAACACGGCCCCCACATCTTTGCTGGTTACCGACTGGGCGGTTTGTATTCCCGCTCCATGTGCCGCATCGACATTCGGGTTTTCTATGACCTCAAATTCCATGGAATTGGGATCAACAATTAGAAAATATCGAGCTCTGCCGAATCTTGGATCTACTTCTGCGCTTAGGTCCTTTCCTTTTGATGTGATACAGATTCTGGTTCCTGCCGGCTTAAGGGTTGGTTCTGCATTGTGATCGCCGGGAGAATGTGTTTCTGGCCCGTGTTTATGGTTGCATAGATCGTCTCCCGCTTCGATTTCCTGCTGCATGAATTTTTCGATAATTTCATCAACAGTTCCCTGCACACCCAATATGGTCTCGATATTCTTCTGAGCGAATAAACCTTGTGCCCTGGGTCCCATTCCACCGGCTATGATGCAGTTCACTTTCTTCTCAGAGAGGTATCCGGGCAGAAATCCGGGTTGATGGCCCGGATTGGGTATTTCTTGTCGGCTCAATAATTGTCCATCTTGGATGTCAACAATCGTGTAAGACTGACATCGGCCGAAATGTGCGGAAACGTATCCTTGATCGGTGGAAATCGCTAGCTTCATTTGAGCTCCTTTCTTGTGAAATTTTGAATCTCATCTTTGGTAAAATCCTCTGCTAAAAAAGCTCTCCTCGAATTTCAGCCCATAGAAATTGTCGAAATTATCCAGCAGCCTTTTAAGACCGAATTTCTTTTCCTTCTAACCCATATCGATCGGACAATGAAATCAAGAAGCATAAAAAGACAAAAGGCTAAGAGAATGAGTGCAGGAACCATTTTTCACCAACAAACTCATGAAATTTGCCTAGCTATAGATATAAAGGGTCATTTGTTGGTTGTTTTCTTATCCTGCTTTTGCCTTTTTAATTCCATCTGCCTCTTTTTGATCTGGTTGAGTTCATCTTCGAGGTATCTTGCCTGTTCGTCGAGAGCATCTATTTCATGTTCTTCAGTATAAGGCTGAAAAGTCGGGTAGGGAGTCGCCTGAGGATAAGGATATCCCCAGAAGCGGCCGAATCCTCCGAATCGCCATCCTCGGCCTCTCCCGAGGCCGTATCCTCTGCCGAATCCTCTTCCGAAAGCGAATCCACGTCCGAATCCGACTCCTGGTCCGGGAGACATGAAACCTGGTCCGGGATTTCCTGCGCAGTAACCCATCGCACGCCCGGTCATAGGGCCAGAACCGATTGGGCCTGTTCTATCGCCTCTTGGCATCTTGTTCACCTCCTTTCTTTGCTATTTGATTTTTTGCAATTTTCACATATGCCTAAAAACTCGATGTTGTGATCTTGAATTATGAAATTGTATTTCTTAGCCAGCCGTTCTTCGGTCTTTCTCACGAGAGTCAATTCTTCGTCCAAGAATTCACTGTAATTAATGATCTTCCCACACTTGGTACAAATAAGGTGATGGTGGTGCTCCTCTTTTTTCTTCGATTTGAACTCGTATCGGCTTTGTCCGTCCCCGATGGAAAGCTTGGCGACTATACCCATTCGGGCCAGCAGGTTAAGTGTTCGGTAGACGGTGCTCAGACCCATACCCGGGTAAGATCGGTGGAGGGAAGCGTATATTTCTTTGGCACTCATGTGTTTTGATGATCTACTCAAGAACTCTAAAATAGCCTCACGTGGCGCTGTCAATCGAGAGGCATGGCCCTCGAATCTATGTCTTAATCTGTGGGGCCGGGACATTTTTAATTTCCTTATTGACAATGATTATCATTCTCAATTATAATGTAGCCAAATTTCCAATGGTTGTCAAGGAGAACTTTGATACCAACCAAAAAACAAGACCTTTTACGAGGAGGAAACTATGAGGAACGCAGCGGAAATAATGGACGGGAAGAAATTCATGTGGGATCAAGAGGATTATTCCACTGAAGCTGATGCAAAGAAAAAGATGGGTAAATATGAGAAGGATGGCTTTGAAACAAGGCTTGTCAGAGAAGAAGGTCAATTTCTTGTTTATACAAGGAGGGTTGTAACAGAAATCATATTAGAGGAAGAAGGGAGGCCGTTATGAAAGGATCCGTACTTGTAATCGGTGCCGGTCCGGCTGGAATGCGGGCGAGTGCAGAACTCTTGAATCAGGGTTTTAAAGTCATCCTGGTAGAAGAAAAACCCACCATCGGCGGCAAGATGGCACAAATCGATAAGATGTTTCCCTCGAACGAATGTTCGACATGCACAATACTGCCGCGCATGCTGGAACTGACCAGCCATCCTGATATGACGATCGTGGCCTTTGCAGAAGTCAAGAGCATCGACGGAGAGGCGGGGGACTTCAAGGTCAAAGTCATCAAAAACCCGAGATATGTCGATCCGATGAAGTGTACGGCATGCACGGATTGTTTCCCGGTCTGCCCGGTTGGTGGAATTCCCATGGAATTCAACTTTGGCCGGGGCGCTTCTAAGGCCATTTATTTTTATTCGCCGTTTCCCCCCAGAAAGGCTTTGATTGACCCAGAAAAATGTACATATATGCTGGAAGGGAAATGCGGAGACAAGGAAGTCCCTCCCTGCGTTGAGGTCTGTGAGCCGGAGGCCATCGTGTTCGACCAGAAACCCGTTGAAGTCAAATTTAATGTGGGCGCGGTTATTTTGGCCACGGGCATGGATGAGATGAGGACAGAATCATTGGAAACATTTGGATACGGCAGGTTTCCCAATGTACTCACGGCACTCGAGTATGAACGTCTGCTTTCAGGTCTTGGCCCCACGGGAGGTGTTATAAAACGGGACGATAAAAAAGAACCCCAATCCGTTGCCTGGTATGTGCTCAATAACCCTTCGCCCATTGGTTTTATGACTGCTGTGGCGGAGGCTATGGGCACGAAGGAAAGAAATCCCGATGCTTCTGTTGCAGTTTTCTTTGAAGATACGAATCTGGTAAGAGAAGATTATGATGATTTTTATAAAAAGGCCAAAGAGTCCAAAATAGACTTCATTAAAACAGACTGTATATCCGTGGCGGAAGGAGAAGCGGGGAACGTTGAGATATCCTATGACAAGGAATCTTTCAACGCAGAACTTTTGGTTTTGGTCCCGCCCTATGCGCCTACTAAAACCACACTTAAACTTGCGGAAACGATAGGTTTGGAACTCGATGAATGGGGATTTTTCAGCCGAACAACGGAAGATTACCATCCTTTGAATACACCCCAGAAAGGAATTTTCGTATGCGGAAGCGCCCAGGAGCCAAAGGGCATAGATGATGCCATTGTTCAGGCGTGTTCGGCAGCTGCGCACGCCGCTGCCTTGTTAGCTCCGTCTCGGGGAACGGAATCAGCGACCCCACCGCAGAAAGATATTTTACCCGTAAAGCCGGGCGATGAACCGGCGACCCTCGCCGTTATTTGTCGATGCGGCATAAACATAGCCGGGCTGCTTGACTTGGAAGAAGTCGTTGAGTACACCAAATCACTCCCGCATGTCAAACGCGTGGAATTGACTCCTTTCGGATGCGACGGTGTAGCCATAAGAGAACTATTAAAGACCAAGGAATTTAACCGGCTGGTCATAGGTGCCTGCTCGCCGAAAACCCACGAAAACCTTTTCTTTCTGCATACGGAAATGGGCGGCCTTAATCCCTATCTCATGGAAATTGTAAACTTGCGCAACCACTGCACATGGGTGCACTCGACCGATAAGCTGAAAGCCACGGAAAAAGCCAAAACGCTCATGAGAATGGGAGCAAAACGGGTGGCAATGCTTGAGTCATTAGAGAATATCCATGTGCCGGTAACACCGGCCTGCCTTGTCATAGGCGGAACGCCCAGCGGCATTTCCTGTGCCCTAAAACTCGGCCAAGCCGGCCTCAAGACCTATTTGGTCCACAAGGAAAAAAATCTTGGCCACCCCAAAGAAAATGAAAGCCGAATTGTGGCGAGAATGATAGAAGAATTGGATAAAAACGAGCACGTGAAGATTTATCCCGAGGCCAAAGTGGGAAGAATCGAAGGATTTGTGGGGAATTTCAGGGCTGGAATTGATGAATCCGGTGGAACAGAGACCATAGATATCGGTTCTGTCGTGGTTGCGACCCCTGTTGACATGAGGGCAGAATCAGAGAAGGGCGATTTTGAGAAAGATTTGCTCCTTCAACGGGACGATAAGAACTTCTTTGTCGGAATGCTCGGTATTTTAAATCCCCTCGATTTCAATACCGACGGGGTTTTTAGATGTGGTCCGGCACGAAAAGCGATGGGCATTCCTGACGCCATTATTGACGGTGAGGGGGCGGCATCGCGTGTTGCAGGTGTGATCTCGAAAGAGGAGCTGGTCAAATCTCCCACAATTTCGGTGGTCGTGGATGAGAAGTGTGACGGTTGTGCCTACTGCATTGATCCCTGTCCCGCCCAGGCTCTGACGCTGATAGAATATATGCAAAAGGACACGGTCAAAAAGACCGTCGAAGCCAATGACGCCATCTGCCGCGGGTGCGGCGTCTGTATGGCGACATGTCCCAAAGAGGGAATTTTTGTCAGGCATTTTCGGCCTGAGTATTTCGAAGAAATGATCAATTCCGTAATAGGGAGTGAATAAAATGACAAGTGATAATGAGCCGGTAATTATCGCCTTTTGCTGCAATTGGTGTTCTTATGCGGCAGCTGATTCTGCAGGAACGGCACGAATGCAGTATCCCCCAAACGTTCATATCATCCGCTGCATGTGTACCGGAATGGTGCACCCAAATTTTGTGATGAATGCCTTGACGCAAGGCAGGGCTGACGGGATTCTTGTCTGTGGGTGTCATATCGGCGATTGCCATTATCAGGATGGCAACAAGAGGGCAGAAAAAAGAGCCGAAGCCATTACCCTGATGCTCGAAGATTTCGGGCTGGAAGAAGAACGCTTCAGGTTGGAATGGATATCAGCCTCAGAAGGGCCCAAATTCGTCGAAGTGGCGAATGAAATGACCAAAACTCTGAAAGAGCTGGGCCCAAACCCCTACAGAAATTAGGGATAGGCCTTCATCTTTATTGTAATGGCTCGAATTTATCTTGAAAAAAATGCCATTCCATGGATTATTTTGAGGGGATGATGGCCAAAATTGAGCCCTTTGAAAAACATGTATCAGAGTATGAGGCCTGGTTTGAGGACAACCGGATAATATACGAGTCTGAGCTAAGGGCCATAAAAGAGCAGTTGCCCCAAAAGGGAGAAGGCATTGAAGTTGGAGTGGGCAGCGGCCGATTTGCCGCCCCCCTAGGCATCAAGCTTGGTGTTGATCCTTCGGGAAAAATGAGAGAGCTTGCCCAGAGCAGAGGGGTGGCAGCCATTGATGGGATCGCCGAGAAACTCCCCTTTGGTGATGGCCGATTTGGCTTTGTCCTTATGGTCACAACGATTTGCTTTTTGGACGACATAAAGGCGGCTTTTAAGGAAGCATTCAGGGTGTTAAAGCCGGGGGGCAGCTTGATCATCGGTTTTATCGATAAAGACAGTCCGATTGGAAAATTATATCAACAGCACAAGACTGAGAGCGTGTTTTATAAATTAGCAGATTTCTTTTCCGTAGATGAAGTAAAATCAAATTTGATAAAATCGGGTTTTCAAGATCTGACTTTTACGCAGACAATCTTCCACCGTCTATCAGAGATAGAGAATCTCGAACCGATCAAAAAAGGGTACGGCGAGGGCTCGTTTGTGGTGGTAAAGGCAGTAAGGCCGAATTTCCTATGATCGATCATCCTGATTAGTGAATCTTCTTTTAAGGCATCAATGAATGATATAATGCGTTTTTTATATGATTCTTCAGAGAAACTGACGCTTAAATTCTTTTTTCGAGGTTAGTTATGACTTTAGTCAATGCGAAAAATCTAAGCAAGGTCTACAGTCTGGGAGAAATCAAGGTGGAAGCCCTGAAAGGTGTGAGCTTCGAAATAGAACCCGCCTCCTTTGTTTCTTTCATAGGTCCCTCAGGCAGTGGAAAAACAACCTTGCTAAATCTTATCGGATGCCTGGATAAGCCTACTTCCGGGAAATTGGAGGTGGCTGATATGAATACATCTGACCTGACTCGCAAGGAAGCGGCGGCTTTTCGTGGAAAAAATCTTGGATTCATCTTCCAGGATTTCAACTTGATTCCAGTGCTTACGGTTTATGAAAATGTCGAATATCCCCTCTTGATCGTACAGAATGTGCCCGGAAAGGAAAGGAAAAACCGCATCATATCGTTACTGGAAACCGTGGGAATGATCGACCAGAAAGACAAATATCCCGATCAGATTTCCGGAGGACAGAAACAGAGGGTTGCCGTTGCCCGAGCCCTGGTGACAAATCCAAGGCTGGTACTTGCTGATGAGCCCACGGCAAATTTAGACAGCAAGACGGCATTCATGGTCATCGATATTATGCGCCGAATGAAGGAGGAATTCGGAGTGACCTTTATCTTTTCCACCCATGACCCGAAAATCGTAAGCGAGGTGGAGATGGTCTATACGCTCCAGGACGGAATGCTGTCTGACCAGGTCAAGGAAAATGGAGGCCGGCATGCGTAAACTTTTCAAGATTGCGGTTCGAAATTTATCGAGATACAAAAGAAGAACTCTCTTGACGTCGTCTCTCATTGCGATTGGTGTCATGTTTGTGCTGGTGTTCATTGCGGCTTCCGGATCGTTTAAATATATCATGATCGGCCAGATCACAGATTCAATGCTCGGCCATCTCCAGGTCCATAAAAGGGGGTATGTGGCCTCCATCGATAGCCTGCCTTTGACATTGAATCTCAGCGCAAAAGCGGAGGAAAAACTTGAAAAAGCAATAGAAAAAATCGCTGAGATCGAAGCGTTTTCGCCGCGGATAAAATTCGGAGGAATGTTCAGCAATTTTATCGAAACAACCAACATCAGAGTGAACGGTGTCTATCCCGAAAAAGAGATCGCCACCGTTACGCTTTTCCTATCCAGGATAAAACAGGGTGAAAAAGCAATAAAAGAAGGGGAAATCTTGATTCCCGAGTTGCTGGCTAACGGATTGAAAACTACAGTAGGCGATACCGTCGTGGTGATAGCGACGAACCGGGATGGTTCGGTCAACGGCAAACAGTTCGTGATCGGTGGCATCATCGAGAGCGTGACAGGGCCCGGCGGACGAGACGGCTATATGCACATCAAGGACGCCATGGATGTTTTGCGCATGGAAGAGATGGAGATCAGTGAGGTGGCTGTAAGAGTTAAAGATTTTGACAAGCTGAATGCCGTCAGTAGCAGACTGGAAGAGATGATGTCAAAGGAAATCGACCAGCAGGGGAGGCCGGTCTTTGATATCCGGACATGGGAGAGACTGTCCCCTTTCTATAATGTCGCCCGGATGATAGACGTCATGACATTTTTTATCAAACTCATGCTCATAGCCATAGTCCTGGTCAGCATTATGAATGTCATGATTATGGCCGTATTTGAACGAATCAGAGAAATCGGCACCATTTCCGCCATCGGCACTCTGCCCAAGAAGATTCTCTCCCTATTTTTGATCGAAGGATTCTCTCTGGGTGTTATCGGCGCTGCGGCAGGAAATGTTATGGCTCTGGGTGTCATAGTGTTGATCAACTTGGTAAAAATCACATTCAATTTCGGAAGACAGTCAGGTCTTGTCCTCTCACCCAGCTTGAACACCGGCGATATCCTTTGGATTTCTGTCATAGTGATTTTTGTATCGGTTGCTGCTGCGCTTCAACCGGCTTTTAAAGCTTCCCGAATGGAGCCGGTTGAGGCCCTCAGACATGTATAAAAAGGAGAATTCCCATGCTTCGAAGATTGGTGGTTTTAATTCCTATGGTGCTTATGTTTCTGCCTCAGGTTAGAGGAGAAGAAAAAGTAATAATTGCGGTTGCTTCCGATGGAAAAACTTTGGAAGCCGATGTGAGTCTACTCGCCGCACGTGCCCCCTACTTTCTTATGGTCGACGGCGAAGGGAAACTCATGGAAGCGGTTGAAAATCCATACAAGGATACCAGAGGCGGTGCCGGAGTATCAGCGGCCCATTTTCTAGCCGATAAAAATGTCACAATTGTTATTGCCGGAAATTTCGGCAACAAGATGGTAGATGTGTTGAAAGCACAGGAGATCGCCTATTTCGAATTCCAAGGCATCGCGGGAGATGCGGTAAAGAAGATTCTTGAAAAAGAAGGCCGCCTATGAAAGAAATCGGGATCATCCTGGTTTTATTAGCGGCAGCAGTGCCTTTATTTACCCCCGACGACGATCAACTCCTCAAGCAGGTGGACAGGAATCTGAATCCAGAATCCTTCGAATCCTACCGGAAGCTTATCAACATTGAGCCCAATGGGAGAGAAAAAGAGTTTGTGCTCTTTACAATAAAAAAAGGAAAAGATAAGATCGCCGCACTTTTTATTGCGCCGGCAAGCGAGAAGGGCAGAAGCACTCTTCGGCTGGATGAAAATATGTGGTTGTACATCCCCAATGTCGGGAAGCCCGTTCGTATAACCAGCCTTCAATCCGTTGTCGGTGGCGTGTTCAATAATGCAGACATTCTGAGGCTGGATTATGCCGAGGAATATAATGTCGTGCAGGTCGAAGACCTGGGAGAAGAATATCTCTTGCACCTGAAGGCGAAAACCTCCTCCGTTGCATATGATAAATTGAAGATGTGGGTTGATAAAAAGAAAAGCTTACCGACTAAGATCGAATGCCTCACCGAGGCCTCCATGTTGATCAAAACCATCTATTTTAAGCAGATTAAGGACTTTGGGGGGGGTATCGTCAGGCCTTCTGTGATTGAGACCGATAGCCCTCTGCATCAAGGGTACAAATCAGTGATGATATTCGCCGGAATCAACCCAAGGGAATTCAGGGATGAAGTCTTTACCCTGCCTTTTTTGCCCAACTTGGAGTCTTTGAGATAATTGCGATCCATCACTCTGAGCCTTTTTCTCTTAAATCTTTTGGTTTCAGGCCTGCCTGCTCAGGAAGAGCACACCTTTGATCTTTCGGAAATAGAAAAAAAAGCGCTGCAGTTCGGTGGCTATCTTGAATTCCGCCCTGTTCTTTTCGGCTTGGATAGCGATTCTCGATTCTATAAGCTAAGGTTTTATGACCTTGAAGAAGGGAAAACAACGGCGGAGTACAATTTCAATGCGCTTTTGGATGCAAGTTATGAAAAGGGGATTATAAAAGCAAAAATACGCACGAATACGGATATAGCCAAGTCTTTCTCGGGCTGGTCCCACGACACGACTCTGTTTGAGGCGTTATTCTCGGTTAAGCCGTCTCTCGCCTTCCATTGTGATATCGGGAAAAAGCGCATGAAGTGGGGCAAGGGCTATGCATGGAATCCCGTCGCATTCATCGATCGGCCTAAAAATCCCAATGATCCCGAGCTCGCCCTGGAAGGCTATGTGGTACTATCCATGGACTATATCAAGAGTTTCCGGGGGAGATTGAAAACCATCACTTTGACACCGTTCTTGCTTCCGGTTAATGAGCATATCAACAGCACGTTTGGGAAACTTAATCGGCTGAACTTCGGTGGCAAGCTCTATTTTCTATTTTACGATACCGATATAGACCTCATGTTTTTGTCAGGCGGAAGCGTTCCTGTACGCTATGGAATGGATTTTTCGCGCAACATCACTTCCAATTTAGAAATTCACGGTGAATTCGCGTATATTCCTGATTACAGCAAAAAGACCGTACATACAGACGACACAGTCGGTGAGGAAGAATATGCGAGTGCAGACTATCTCTTGGGTATTCGATTTTTAGCCGAGACAAACACGACCTTTTTCTTTGAGTATTTAAAGAACGGGAGCGGTTATACCTCCAGCGAGATGGAAAATTTCTATTCTCAAATTGACCTAGCATACCGGTCATACCTATTAACCGGAGCAGACAGCCGGCTCAAGTTTTTGTCCGGGACGGCAAGCGTGGCCTATCGAACCTTCGCTCCCATGCGGGATTATCTCTATCTCCGAATAAGCCAGAAGGAGCCATGGAATATCCTCTATTTTATTCCTTCTTTTACCGGCATATTTAACCTCAAGGATAAAAGCTTTTCTCTTGCTCCGGAACTGCTTTATAGTCCCATCACAAATCTTGAGCTGCGCGCGAAAATTACCATCTTGTCGGGAAAAGGAGGAAGTGAATTCGGAGAAAAGCAGAACGACTTTCGGCTGGAGTTTCGAGGCCGATATTACTTCTAAAAAAGGGAATGCGGGTGGACGGATCTATGAACTAAAAGTGGACGTTTCATTCAATCTCCATGTATTTGAGAGGGGGATAGATTTTCAATCCTCCGTATTGAGGAGCGTGTTGGATGACTTTGCCGTAGCGGTCGATCATCGGGAGATTAGGCTTGCGTCTATAGCGGGCAAGGAAATCACGGGCAGATAGATCCTTGTATAAAATCCTAGCAAGGTCAAACGCCAGCAGAATTGTGTCGAACATATGCCAGATAGCTAGCTCCTTGGAGCGTTGATGAGAGTGCGGAAGGCCTATAACATTAAGCACTTGTTGACCCTCAAAGGCTTTGTCGTATAATGTCTGCATGAGCAAGCTGATTTCCAGAGCGTAGCCGCTGAATGGTGAGAATTCCAGCCAGGCGCTCAAGGGAGCACCCTGATCACCGTGGAGAAGGAACGTGAACTGTCTGAGCCAGCGGCAGTGGTTTTTGTGGCTGAGATGGCGGAAAATTCCTTCAAGCCTCTGAGTCACACGTCCACCTCGATATATATGTTCTTTCCATGTCTGTTCCAGGCGGCAATTAAGAACATCGCCGAGGAAATTTACCCTGTTTTGAGGGGTGTAAATCTTTCCTCTGCCCCTGATTTTTTGTAGGGAAGCAAGCAACTCAGCCATTTCCTCTTTTTCTCGATTCAAATTGAAAAGCTGATGATTGATAGCAAGATTTATAATAGCCATAGTGACATTCAGATAGTCCATTGGCTTGACATGACCATTCACAATTTCTCTCTGAAGTTCGTAAGGAAGGATGATACGAGGACTTCCACTTTTGATGAAGCTGACTCTTTTGATATTTTTGAGAATATGATCAATAGATTCATCACCTGTTCTTTTAATAAAGGAAAGGACCCATGGAGCAAAGAGTAGATAATAATTGATCCAGTGATGCTGGGTGTAGTCGTCATCTACAAAGACCACCAATACTTTCTTGGGCGATCTGCCTGCCTTTTTTGTTTTGGATTCAATCCACTTGATGCTTTTAATAACATTCTCTGCCTTTCCAGGAGCTTTCTGGGGTATAATAATCTCTTTCCCGCCCCGATAGACCAGTTGATACTGATCTGCATAGAATGTCTCGATATTGTATCGTCGACACCATTCGCACAGACTGGAAGGCTCATTGTCACCTTCCTGATAACTGAGGAGGAGCTCACACAATCCTTGTCGCTGAAATTTTCTCAGCACTTTGAAGAGATGGCTGCCAGTCCATCTGGCCTTATCCCCTCGTCCATACCAACTTAACATGATGAAGTATATTTTCAGATCATTCTTTTGGATGATTTGCTGAACTAACGGAGTTAAAACATTTTTAAATCTATGCTGCTTATCTAGAAACGAAGAATAATCCACATTCACAATGGGATTTTTTCTGGAACGGCTTCGGATAAACCTTTCCCTGGAGTAAATTTGGACATTTTGTTGCTCAAGGAAATGGTCGAGTTTAGATATTTCGCTTTCCATGGCTGAACCCATTTTTACCAAAAGCAATCAAGCATACTTTTTTCCATTCATTCAAATTTTATGAGTCTCAGTTTTACTGGCTTTTAACATTTCGATCAGGGCAATTCTCGATTTACTTCTGATATCTTCCGGAACATAAACTCTATATTTCATCCTTTCCAACGAAAGCATGACCTTTTCTAAATTAATTCTTTTCATTCCTGTGCAAATTGTTCCGACTGGACAGAAAATTTTATCGGGATTTTCTTTCTTCAACGCATGAATTATCCCGTCTTCGGTCCCAACGATAAATTCTGTTGCCTCATCTTGTTTTACATGTCTGCGTAAATCCCCGGTCCCTCCTATGAAATCGGCTAGCTTCCTCACAGATTCGTGACACTCTGGATGAACGATAGTTTTTGCAGAGGGGTGCATTCTTTTTTTCTTTTCAATTTTTTCTACGGTTATGTTCTCCTCGTGGACATAACAGTATCCGTCCCAGGTGATAATCTGTTTCTTTGTTTGTTCAGCTACCCATGATCCAAGATTTTTATCCGGCAGGAATAGCACTTTATCATCATCCAATGAGTTAACCACATCCACAGCGTTGGCAGAGGTACAGCAAATATCTGATTCTGCTTTGACCTCAGCTGTGCTGTTGACATAACTCACTACAGGTATGTTCGGATATCTGCGTTTAGTCGATTTTAAATTTTCCACAGGAGCCATATCTGCTAGTGTACATCCTGCTTCATTATCTGGTAATATAACTATTTTATCAGGATTGAGAATTGCCGCTGTCTCTGCCATGAACTTAACACCACAAAAAACAATAACATCTGCTTTTGTATCCATGGCTTTCCGGCTTAAGTCGAGGGAATCACCGATGTAATCTGCTATTTCCTGCACCTCTTTTCTTTGATATACATGTGCTAAAATGACAGCGTTTCTTTTATCCTTTAAATCTTCTATTTGTCTTCTAATTCTGTTATTTATCATCTCATTTAGCATATTAATACTCATACGATATTTGTATTTCTTGATGGATATTCAGATAATAGGCTGTCTCCAGTTTGTTTTCCCTCTATCGAAGAATCATCTGAAGAGAATAAAGATAAGATCCTCTGCCACATCTTTTTAATTTCTTTGGAGACTGAATTTTCAACAGATTCTGTCAATGGTATTCCTTGAACCAAAGATCGGGTGAAATGTTCATCAAATGGAATTTTTCCAACCACTGGAACAGACTTTTTATGACACCAATCTTCAATTCGACGTGAGAGATTGAGGTTGAGATCGAATTTATTGACACAGCAGGCTGTTTTGGTCCCAAAATGAGCGTTTGGCTCCTCAACATCACAGTCCAAGAATTGAATACGATGAGTTTTTTCTAGAGAAAGGGCAAGATTTACAGCTATAGTTGTCTTTCCTGTTCCTCCTTTTCCACTGGCAACTGAAATAGTCATTTGTTTAGAGAAACACTAATCAGTTATAGGCTTCCATAATTTTCCTATCCTCTCCCATTAAATCATTGGCAATCTCGTCCATTTTCGTTTTGCACCAAAATGATAATTTTTGATGTGAGTCCAACTCTGATTTAGCTAACTTGGAATACTTAGTAGTTTCGCCACTTTATCAACAATATTAAAAAAAGATTTTCTTGCCTCAGAATTTGACTCGGAAGAAATGAATGGTTGTCCCTCATCACCAGAAGTTACGATTTGAGGATCTATCGGTATTTTCCCTAAGAATGGTACTCCTAATTCCAATGCTTCTTTCTGTCCTCCTCCTTCTTTGAAAAGCTTGATCTCCTTTCCACAGTATGGGCAGATCAAACCACTCATGTTCTCAATTATTCCTAGAATTCTGAGATTAAGCTCGCGAGCGAACGTAATGGCTTTGCGTGAATCCATAAGGGAAACTTCCTGGGGTGTTGTAACGATAATTGCCGATGTCGCCGGAATGAGCTGGGCAATTGAAAGGGGTTCATCCCCTGTCCCTGGAGGGGAGTCCACAATTAGCCAATCCAGCTTTCCCCATGTTACGTCCTCTAGAAACTGTTTAATTGCCTTCATTTTCATAGGGCCTCTCCAGATAACAGGGAGGTCAGGATCTTGTAAGAGGAATGACATTGAGATCAATTTCAAATTGTCATTCACGCTAACTGGCTTTATGCCTCCTGAAGTTGTATCCAAACGCTCCCCTTCGACTCCCAACATCTTGGCAAGATTTGGTCCATGGATATCGACATCTAAAAGCCCAACTTTTTGTCCTCTTATGGCAAACGCCATAGCGAGGTTTGATGATACGGTACTTTTCCCAACTCCTCCCTTTCCACTAAACACAAGCAGTCTGTGTCTGATGCCAGCCAAATTTCTTCTAAGTTTAGCTTCTTCTTCTCTGACGGCCATTATTCTATCCCTTTCTTATATTTTGAGAGAGCGTCTAATACCTTTCCCAGGCAGGCGGTTTTCACCTTGATGTTTGAAGCCCGAAGGCCTTCTTGAGCATTCGGATCACATTGGCCAGTGAGTAATGTCGATGCAAATCCTTTGTATGTTGATATTGCTATCTTCATCTTTTTTCCCTGTTAGTGTCTTTTTTTATTCATTACTCCGCTTGATTCTAATCATCTGTTAAAAGCTTAATGGAGGTAACACATTTTCTTCGAATTTTGCCCAACCCAAGCTACCTAAGTTATCAAACAGAACCGCGAGCGCTAGTTTCTCTTGTTTAAAGTTTTTTTCAAATTGTCTCCTTGGTGGAATAAATAGAGCCAATGATATGATGAAACAGGAAGTAAAGATTGTTAATAACACTACCATTGCTCTCTCCGCATATGAACGATTTCTTTTCTACACTTTAATTAAGCAAAAAGCATGCCATTGGAAAGGAAGCTTCCTAAACGTCTTAGTTTGAATGAGTTGTGAAATATCTCTTCAAGACAATAGGGCTTAAACTACCGCGATTTTGAAAAATTTCGAATAGGTTTTGGAAAATTTATAAACATTCCTTGAGAATATTGAGTTCATGGTTGTCAATTTCGCACAAATCTATTGAATCTGGATTAGATATGCAAAAATTTGATTAATGGCATAATTTTTGCCAATAAATTTATGGGTTATGAAAAAGACGTGAAGAGCAAAATTGCTAATGTTAGTTATGAATCGGGGGTAATGTTCAGTAATGTTATCGCGTCAACACAGGTTTTCAGTTGTACTACGGTGCCTATCGACATCAACATTCACTCAATTAATTGTTCACAATAAATTGCTATTGGAGGAACTTTTTGGCTAGCTTCTTGATAAAGCGCTTAAAGATATGAGAATCATAAAATATGTAATTTGGATTGAAATGCTGCAACGCAAATAACAATCGATAAGAGTTGAGACTATGCACGATAAGAAAAGTCTACTGAACAAGGACAATTGGATTGCGAGAGTCTCTTTCTGGATGATAAGATTCATGCACGATAATATCCTCCTTAGGAAGCTCCGAAATCCCTTTCAGGAACTTGAGTCTCTGGGAGTTAAAAAAGGTCAGAAGGTCCTGGAGATTGGCTGCGGTCCGGGCTTTTTTACGATTCCCGCCGCAAACATGGTGGGAGCTGAGGGCCACATTTATTCGTTGGATGTGAATCCATTCTTTGTCAGGCACGTCTCAAAAAAAGTTGTCCAAAAGGGCGTAACAAACGCTGAAGTTCTGCACGCCAACGCTGCAGATACGGGACTTCCAGGCCACCATATTGATCTTGCTTTTTTCATCGGTGTACCTCATGTGTCCGGAGGCATTCAGCCGGTGTTCTGTGAACTGAATCGAGTGTTGAAACCGAATGGAAGAGTCTCATTTCATTTGGGCCGGTGGTCGGAGGAGACTATAGTGGATGAGATGGCCAAGTGCAGATTCGAATTGGATGAGACAAGCGGACCCATCCGCGTTTTTCGAAAGCTGGGAGCCTTACATGAGACGAATGAATGACAGCTGTTCGAGACCTCGTTATTCAGCGACTGTTTTGGTATTAGCGGGCGGGAAAAGCACTCGCATGAAAACCAACAAAGCACTCATTCCGCTCCAAGGATCGCTGTTGATCGAAAGGGCTATCGCCTACTGCCTCGCCAATTTCGAACAAGCTAATCCCTATATAGGTCTAGTTTTTTTTCAAATTGTCAGTTTTTTTCTTCAACCACAATTCTTTTTTTTATGCCATATCACTAGTATTTCAGCGCCGTTCTCAGACGTATAAGGACCATGGGTCATTTTGGCGTGAATAAGCTGATATGTTCCCTGAGTATAAACATTCCCTCCTATTTCATATTGGCCCTTTAAAATAAAGTGTTGTTCAGTTTTGATATGGGAATGGTCTCCGATCCTAAATCCCTTTGGAAGATTAAGGATGACCGTTCTTCCTCCTTCATCATCACGCAGAACTTTAATTCTAGTGCCTTGCGGATAAGCATCTCCGGCGTCCCTCCAGTCCATTGAATTACAATTCACGATCATATCTAACATGATGTCCCCCCGATTATTATTGACCTGTCTCCAATCATTGTACCACTCCTGAGCTAGAATCCAGGAGAGAAAAACTGATTGCTATCTTACCAACATCCTGGAATATAAAATTCATGCGGTCATCTCTTGTAAGAAAGGCGATATCTTCTGATCATAAATAATATCCCAGCGATATTGTCTTTTTATATGACGAAACATTCTATAAGGCTGGTAGGAGCTAATATAATCTAGTATTTTTGCTGCAATTTTTGCAGGGGATTCGCTTAGAGAAAAGTAGACAGCATATTCGTTTCCTATTTCGTGAAATGGGGGGATATCTGAGCAGAAAATTGGCAGCTTAGTTATTCCTGCCTCCAATAGGGGAACTCCGAAACCTTCGGAGATGCTTGGCATGAATACAAGATCAGAAATCAGATATAAGTCACGGATATTAATGTTGCTCATCTCTCGTTTCATTCCATTTTTCAAAAAAAAATCAGCGATAATGAAAACATCTTTCTCCACCCTCAACTGCTGTGTAAGCCTTTTTAATCTAAACAAATAGCTAAGAGAATCTCCTTCATGAGGATCGAAAGCGCCGGTGCACAGCAATCGAGCGTGTATCCCTTTTTCCTGTAATGCTTTTACTACTCTTATGGTAAGCTCGATATTTTTTCTAGGATGTAATCGACATGGCTGTGCCATGAGAAGATCAGCTTCCATGAGATTGGTGTCCTGGATTAGCTTCTCAGTAGTTGGATCAAGTCGGAAAAATTGGGTGGGATCGATACCGTTTGGAATGACTTTAATTTTGATATTACTTCCGTATAGAATGGAAAATTGTCGTTTTCGGCTTTCTGAAATGGTGATGTAATGAATATTTGGATTGTATTTTTTTAGAATATCCCAGGGTTGCTTCTGCAATTTCTCTGGGAAGTCTTCGTAAAAATAGGGAGAATCGTGGTTCCAGCTCACGATCTCGAGACAACCAAGATCTGCCATTCTGTGGAGTGCATGGGTCAGAGGTAAATTGTAAGGCATTGTGAGAACATTATGGGCAATGAGAATATCGTAATGATGCAAAGCATTTGATAGGTATTTATAAATTTCGTCAATGACGAAGTGTAAATCTTCCATCTTTCCCAGTGGATCTTTGTGTAATTTCAAAATGCGTTTGTTACTGGAACTCAGCAGTGGATTAAACTCCACCTCACATTCATCTGTGCCCCTGCCGCCATTGCCAGAGAATATTTTTACAGAATGAAAATGCTGACGACAAAGTAAACACTGTTGTTGGAGGATTTTTTCCACACCTCCAATTACCGGAGCACTGGAATAATGCAATAGCGCAATTTTCAGGTTTTTCATTTCCGATTCTTTTGTTCTTTTTTCTCTTTCCTTTCCTGCCAATAATCCATACATTCTGTGCTACAAAAATATAAGACGTAAGCTTCTCCTTCTGGATGGAGTGCAGCAGCTTTGGGAATTATTTTATTACAAACATGACAGGATATTTTTTCTGCTTTTTTTTTCATATCTTTTCTCCCCAAAATGAAAACGGTTCATAGAGGGCTTTTCCATTCTTCTCTTCCATCACCGAAATGTTCGGATGATAGGCATTAATCTTTCTTCCAGCATTTCATATGAATAATATTTTTTGGCAAGGGTGTAATTTCTATCCACCATTTGCCTTAATTTTTTTTCATTTTTTAATATGGCCTCTATTCTTTCAGCTTCTCGAGAAGTGAGGAACCCCTTAAAAAGGATTGCTTCAAAGCTTTTTGGAGCGATGTCGACAACGTAGATGGAATAGGGATTCACGATAATCGGCTTTTTATAATATATGGCTTCGAGAAACGCATTCCCAAAGCCTTCATGGCTACTAGGATAAGTAATCAAATCCGCACATTGGTACATATCGCCGATGGTGAATGTTTTTTCTCCTTTTTCGTTTTTGCCCCGCTTTTCTGTGATCAGATGATCGATGGTGATGATTTTAACACCTAGATTCAGGGCGTAATCCTGAACATGTTGATAATAATCGCCGCCTTCATCAGCGGTTGCATGGGAAATCACAAGAATAGGTTTTGGTAGATTAAGATATTTAACAATTTCGATGGATCTCTCTATCCATTTCCTTGGAATGACTCTAGTTGGCTGCAAAATAAAAAGATCATCTTTTTCCAATCCTACTTTTTCTCTCAGATAATCACAGTAGTGATCCGGAAATGGCGGCTCTTCAGAGAAATCCAATACATTTGGAATCACTGTATTAGAAATTCCGTGCCTGTGGCTTAGCTGCTCAGAGGCTATCGAATTAATCACCACATGGTGGATCGAGGGCAGATCAGCCGGGAATGCCATATTCAAATAATCCTGGCAGGCGTTTAATGAAAAACGGATTCGCTCCCAGTAGAAGTCGTGGTGATGAGCAATGGTCGGTATTCTCGTTTCGGCAATAAATTCAGTGATGGCAATACCTAGAGGAATGTTCAACGGAATTGCCAATGCATTTTCAGGTATTATGAGGTCGATATTATAATTTTTCGTAAAATCATAAAGCGCGTCTTTTAATCTGTTTTTGACATGCTGAATCGTTTTTGATGTTTCTGGATTACGGGTTTTCTTTCCGAATACATCGCTTCCGATGCTTTGTATAATAGGGTGTTCGAAATAGGCTTCCTCGACAGGATAAGATACGGAAGGTGGTCGGTCGAGTTTCCCGGCAAAATAAAAACAATTGTATCCATTACGCTTCAGTACCTCAGCCCACTTTTTTATCTCAAGTGATACGCCGTCTGTGCCTGCGATTCGGGTTGATATGAAGCCTATATTTTTTGTTTGAGTTGATTGATTTTGGGAAGCGTTCAAAATATCAATCCCTTCGCTGCCCCTCATTATTGATCCACTTCCTGCTTCCTTCATATAAATATCAGCAAGATGTGTGCCAATAGCGATTAATTCATGTAAATATATCTTTTTCAATGCATTAGAGATTTTGATCAGGGCAGATTCTCCAGGTAATAAGATGTGATTAGAAGAATTTCAAGCTCTTATCAATAATATTTCGAAAATTCTCTAAACTTGCATAGAAGAAGTATCTGTCTGTTTAGTCTCAATGTGGTTAACCAATTGAAAAACAAACATTTATTCAATTGGTTATCCATTGGTATGTTTTTTGCTTAGATTAATTACGAGAAAGGAAAAATGCCTTCAGGGGAGGTGGCCGTTCGTTCTGAAGCTCTTGGAAAAGGTGGACGAACGCTAAAGCATAAAACGCAGCAAACAGTGAAAAAGGAATAGAGAAATTACGTTGAAAATTTTTTGTAGGCAAGAAGATAATCGCCCAAGTTTTTAAGCAGGAGGAGTCCATGAAAGAGAAAAAAAGCATAATGGATATAATCGCTGACTCGAATAAGTCTGTTACCACCGGAATAGATGAAAGAGATATTAAGCATTGGGTGAAGATTCATGTCATGGGAAAAGCCTACAGAGTTCCCGCTGGACTGACGATTATGCAGGCTATGGAATTTGCTGGATATAGGTTTATTAGATCGGCTGGATGCAGGGCCGGATTCTGCGGAGCTTGTGCCACATTATACAGGAAAGCAGGAGACTATAAGCTGTACGCGGTAATGGCCTGTCAAACAAGAGTCGAAGACGGAATGTTCTTAGTTCAGATTCCTTTTGCTCCTGCAGATAAAGCCATCTATGACATTGATAAAGAACGCTATAGTGTGAATACGTTGTTTAAATATTATCCAGAGCTCGCTCGTTGTGTCTCATGTAACACATGCACAAAATCTTGCCCCCAAGGCCTTGAGGTCATGTATTACATTCAAGATGCTATTAAGAGTGATTTTAAGGCAGTTGCTGAAGAATCCTTCGACTGCATCCAGTGCGGGCTTTGTGCTGTAAGATGTCCAGCAGAAATTGTGCAGTATCATATAGCTCAGCTAGCCAGAAGAATGTATGGGCGCTACGGATGCCAAGAGCCTGAGCACTTAAACACTCGGCTTAAAGAGATAGAAAAAGGGATATATGAGGATCCCTGGGATAAGCTTCTTAGGGCTAAAACCAAAGAACTTGAGAAAATGTATGCGGAAAGAGAGAGGGAACCAGATTAATAATGGAGGAGAAAAATGTCTGAAGTAAAATATATCAAAGGTTATCCAGAATACATGCGTGAGTTCATAGACACAGTGAATAAAACAAGGATGAAGAGAAAAGACTATAGCCCCCCCGCCATGAGCAAAGAAGAAAGACAAGACGTCTTAAAGCTTCATCCGGATTATGCACCAGGAGGGAAAAGAAGAATATCCATAGGTCAGAATAAGGGCGATATAGGACCTAACGAAGTTGTTGACCTCCTTGAGGCATATCCTCTCATTGAAAAGAAAGAACTGGATCTTTCTACTGTTGATTATGATGTAGATATTCTAATCATTGGTGGTGGACTGGCCGGGACCTCAGCAGCCATGTGGGCAAATAACCAGGGTGTTTCAGCTGAAAAGATCCTTCTAACGAACAAGCTCAGGCATGGAGATGCCAATTCAATAATGGCTGAAGGGGGGACACAAGCTGCCGATCGTCCAAACGATTCACCTCTCATACATTACTTAGATGCAATGGGTGGGGGGCATTTTGCTAACAAACCAGATGTTCTCAAAGCATTGGTGGAAGATGCTCCGCAAATCATGCATTGGCTCATAGAATTAGGAGCCATGATTGATAGAGAGGAAAATGGTGAATTTGCAGAGAAGTGGGGAGGAGGCACATCCAGAAGAAGAATGCATGCCTGCCGCGATTATACAGGCCTTGAGGAATTTAGAGTCATCAGGGACGAATTCAGAAACAAAAAATTTCCTTGCTTAGAGTTTTATCCTGCCATTGAGCTCCTCACCGATGGTGAAGGAAGAGTCACAGGGGCAGTTTTGTGTAACCTTGAGACTAGCGAATATGAGATTGTAAAGGCCAAAGCCACTATTTTGGCAACGGGCGGATTCGGAAGGTTGCATATAAGGGGTTTCCCCACCACAAATCATTATGGAGCAACCTGCGACGGTGTCGTACTTGCGTACAGAGCGGGGGCCAAACTCAGGGATACGGACACCGTTCAGTATCATCCTACCGGAGCTGCATTCCCCCCCCAAATCATTGGTCTCCTTCTCACCGAAAAACTCAGGAGCATGGGAGCTCAACCGGTCAACAAAGATGGAGAAGCCTTTGTTTTTCCACTTGAGCCAAGAGATGTTGAAGCTGCTTCATTCATAAGAGAGTGTTATGTACATAATCAAGGAGTTCAGACTCCTACGGGCATGAGGGGTGTTTGGCTGGATACTCCACTGATTGAAGTTAAAAATGGCAAAGGAACTATAGATAAAGCTTTCCCTGGAATGAAAAGAATGTTCGAGAGATTTGATATCGATATGCGAATAGATCCGGTTCTGGTATTTCCCACTCTTCATTATCAAAATGGAGGAGTCGAAACAGATCCTGCTGGAAGAACAACTGTAGAAGGGCTCTTTGTTGCGGGCGAAATATCCGGGGGAGTTCATGGAAAGAACAGGCTTATGGGTAATTCAACCCTGGATTGTATGGTTTTTGGGAGAAGAGCTGGGATCCATTCGGCAGAATACGTCAAAAATGTAAAAAGAACGGGGAAACTAACGTTGGAGCATGTCAAAAACTATGTAGGGTCGCCTGATAAACTTAAAAATCTGCAATAACTTATTGATAATGCAATAAATATATGATAGGTTGACGAGGAAACTCAAGTCCCAAATGCAAGGTTTTGACTGCAACCCCCTCA
>Ga0180438_10002527_pt1 | contig 29610 bp, 39 predicted proteins | sample SS_ome_12_FD_132455 | JGI IMG/M metagenome (GOLD analysis project Ga0180438, IMG submission 132455) | Hypersaline lake sediment archaeal communities from the Salton Sea, California, USA - SS_3_D_2 metaG | ecosystem: Environmental > Aquatic > Non-marine Saline and Alkaline > Hypersaline >...
ATAAATAGGGTTGATCTCCCACATCCCATGTTCTTGCTGGTAAACCATGTTTCCGGCACTGAATATCTGCAAGCCGATAAGTGATATCCAAAGTATGGTATCCAGTTCCATCAAGCCACCAGCCTCCCCATGAAATATGACTGAGCATTAGCCACATGCCCTTGAGAAGTGGACGTCCCGCAATAAACACTAAGTTTTGCGGTATCGGTTGCATCCAGGTCTACGTCAACGGCAAACGCAAAGGTAGCATAAGTCAAATCAGCATTGAATTCTGACGAATCAAGATAATAGTTAAAGTTTCTGGTTGTCGTTGTGAGCCTTACCCGATAATTGGTATTGTCGATGTCAATCGAATCAATCCTTATTAGGACCATAAAGTGGTATATGCCATCAACAGGAGCGGTAAAAACCCCTGTTGAGTTGTCAAAATCTCCGCCCTGATCGTAGTTTTCAGTCCAGGTTGTAATTGTTTCATAAGTGCTGGCAGCAACGATATTCTGGTCACCGTTTTTAACAGCGGAAAAGGCTGGCTGTAATGGGGTGGTTATAGCCCCATCCGCGGCTATCTTCATTGCCAAATCATTGGCAGTACCAATTTTAAACGATATGGTTTCCCATTTATTAAATGCCAAATCTCCAGTTCTCGGAATATCTATGCTTGGCGTATAGCTTTCTGAATCATCCGTTACCGATATAATGATCGAGCTTTGACTCATATCTATCTTGGATGAATCACCACTTGTACTTGCGGCATTCAACTCTATGTTGTTAGCAAAGCCTGTTATTTGGTATAAAGGGTACGTTGAATTCCCCAAATAAAGATGAGAGCCATCTGCCACGGTAGGAAGAAGTGTAATTGCAGTACTGCCGTCTGAACTCATTTCAAAGTCGTTTAATCCAACTTCAAATTTAATCTTAGCCGGGTTAGATGCATGGCCGGTAAGTATTACATCGCCACCGCCCTCAAGTTTGAAACTTCCACCATTCTTTATGGTAATGGCATTTGCTTGTGCCGTGCTAATTGAGACCCCATTACCCGGATCATAAAACAGATATTCATTGGACCCATCCCCAAAATAGGCGTGACCAGCATTGTCGATATAGGCGGTCCATGCTGACCCGGTGTAGTACCCCAAATAAGTAGTGGTCAGATTTAACCCCGCAGTTGCGGCATCTGTAAATCTATTTGGAATGCTGTTCAGGTCGGTTCCCCAGGTGGCACCGACTGTGGCACTATCAGCAATGCCTATCAGTTTGTTGTTACTCTCGGTAATTCCGTAGGTGTACTGAATTTTGAAATCATCGAATTTAACAGGAGCATTGCCGGTGCCTGACCATCCTTTTGCCCTTGCATTGTCGCTACCGTCCATCGCCCATGCCCGAACGACCACAAAACGTGTGTTTGTTGGGAGTGTCAGGGAATGGGTCAAGGTTGTCCAATCCTCCAGAGTTGTGGCACTACTGGCGGCATATTCGCAGTCGGACGCGGAATCGCTGTACTGTTCATCTGTGGTAAGGGTCACCGTGTTGCCATCGATGTCATAGGCTATGACTTCAAAATATGCATCTTGTTCGCCCAACCAGATATTACCAGCACCAGGGGCTGAATAAGGTGTGCTTGTGCCATATCTTATATCGGCCTCGATGGATAAACTTAGGGTCCCACCATCATCGGATACCTCAAAAACTTTATAAATGTACCAATATCCGCAAGACGTAGGATCGAGATTACCATCCCATCCATAGCAATGCTGCGAATTAAAGTCAGAGTCAGACGGGGCCGTGTCGTAATACTGTCCGCAATTTCCATTGCTATTCCAAAAGCCCCATCCTGTGGGAGCTATGATCCCATCGGCGGCCTCTCCGTCCTCAAAACCATAATCGGGCCGCATACCCACATTGGTCAAAAGCGCCCCATTTCCTCCCGTTATTATAATTTGTCCACGGTAGTACATGATTCCAGCGGAATGGTCGTATTTTATGCCCTCATTGCCACTGTCATAATCGCCAACATAGGCATCGCCCTGGTGGGTGCCGCCATAGACCAGCTCCAGCAATTTAAGGCCGCTGGAATTATATCCCGCCAGGGAGGTGGGCGTGATCTCCATGCCGCCATCAGTATCCGGCACATCCCCTTCCGATGAGACCGCCCTAAGCCATCCAGCTGTATGGATTTCGTATTCGATTTCCTTAATCTTTTTCATAGAAGAATCGATTTGAAAAACCATGTTACCGGAAGCATCATTGACTTTAATCCCTGGATTGTTGGATCCCAGGTCTCCAATTTCAACAATGTTTTTGGACCCGTCATACAGCTTGATAATAGGATCAGATGGATCCAGGACAATGTAATTTGTCCCACTTCCTATTCTGACCCGGCCAGGGAGAGTATTCACTTCATCACCGGATGAAACCTCACCATCCGGCCCGGAAACTATTTGGATCCAGGAATTGCCTGAATCGTCCGTTGCAGGGGAAAGGGCCGATGGTGTCAGATCCGTCCAATCATCCAAGGTTTGCTTGAAAACAATACAATCAAAAATAGGACCGCCATCTTCGGAGCTTATTTCCATCCGGTCGATCATGGCCGGATAGTTACCACCATATAGAGAATCGTTAATGGTGATCCAATCCCCCGGTTGAAGGTTCAGGTGCTTCTCATGGGCCTCAAACGTGATGGTGGCTTTTTTGAGGTATTTCTGCTGGAAGTAAAGCTGGCCTATCCTTTGTGCATCCTGGGTATCCTGGACAAGAGGCAGTTCAAGGACCTCGTCACTGATATTGTTGTAATTGCCAGTAGCCGAAACCCTGAACTTCTGAAGAACGTCACCCGGATCCCCGGATTGGGCGAATGCAATATATCCGGAGTCATAGTCACTTTGGTCGAGCGGTCTATACTTGAATGAATTCTTGACAATATCGGCATCTGTCAGTGTGGCCCTGCTGGTGGTCACATTGGTTCTCAGTTGAACCTTGTCCTCGACTGACAGTTGAGAATGGCTCATCAGCAACAGGTTGGAAAGGAATGCCTCACGGTTACGCTTATAAAAGTAGCCGCCGTTCCATGCAAGGGTCCAGGTTGTGAAGTCGGAAGATGCGGCCTCGAATGTGGATCCGACCCCGGTGTCGATATCGTCAGAATCAATGCCGAAATCCTCCAGGACGAATTCCACAACGTCAGCCGGATCCGTCATCGATGCGGTATCGTTCCTGGTAAACTTGACCAGGATGTCCAGGAACCTGTCACTGGATAAAAATAGACCGCATGCATCAGGGGTACCGTCTGCATTGGAATCGGCAATGATGGGTTGAAAAACTCTCCAACTTGTCGAATCCCCGTCAGTCTTTGAGGATTGCGTAAAAGAATAGGATCCACTGTCCCATATGCTGACACCGCCAAAATCCCGTGGTGACCGGACCTGAGTGATCGTGTATGTGTGTGAAGCAAGGCCAAGGAGATAATACCTCTGATCCGTGATATAAACCGACCTGAGAGGCAAGTAGGCCGTTCCAAACGGCTGTGGTACACATAGGCCGTCATCGGAATCCACGGAATCATCGGTAAAAATCGTTTTTACGAGTGGGGTATTAGGGTATGTACCTTTCAAGAAGTGGCGAATGAAGTCATCACAATAAACCTGGATAGATTCATCCTGTCCGTCAGCTTTTCGGATACAGAATTTCCACTGGCGGATAATTTCTTCATTGGAATCATCGTCCATCACCATTTTAACGTGAACAATCGCGTCAATGAGATCGTCCGGGTCGATGGTGTCACTTTCATTTTCAATCGTGAAATTAAGGTCATCAGGGGCCTGGATCCCGTATTCCGAACGTCCCCTGGTGAGGATGATCCCGTGAAAAGTTTCGGGGATTACCTTTGCATCATAGGATTGGCCTCCAAAGCTGTAGGTTTCCAGGGACCAATAATGATCAACGGAAGAGGATCCGCTTTCGGTAACCTCAAACAACCACGAAAGTTTTTTATAGTCCGCGGCTGTGATGGTTGCTTGATTTCCACTCCAAGTGATCATTAGTCGGCTATTCTCCCAAGGACCTTCAGTTTAATGTCGACCATCCGGTATTGGCCGGAAGGGTTGATCTGTCTCGGTAAAGGGGATGCAAACCGCACAACATAGGTATGTCGGCTTGCAACTGGTTCACCGTAATTTACCCACCTGAAGGACTTCCCCATGCCACAGGCCTTCGCACTGTCATGGTAAAGATCGAACAGTGTCCCGGCATCGGCCTCAGATAAAACCGTGAAATGCAGAGTGACAAAAAAAACGGACGTTGTCGAGCGAATTACCCTGGTTTCACTCTCATCGTCAAACTGTCTGATCTTGACATTTTTGGCACCATCCTCCACCAATACATTGTGAGGTTGCATGTCCAATGTATAGGCATAGTCCGGTGAGATAGTTGACAGGTAGTCATACATTTCAGAGGCCATTGGTAATTCCTTTAATTCAGGTTCTGAATAGCCTGGATCAACTCAGGACTCCTACCCTGAATCCCTGCGGCTACAATTGCGTAGATCTGGTCATTGGTGAGACCACCGCTTCCAGCGGTATTGATCATAATTTGTTCTGTTAAGGTTAAAAGGGTTTCCCAATTCTGGTCAATCTTATCGGCCCTGGTTTGAGCATTCTGGTTTACCAGGGAAAGATCCCCCAGGACGGTGTCGACTATATCTGAATAACCGCCAAAGGCTTGCATAAAGGAAAGGTAGTCCGGAACGAACTGGTTCAAGGCAGACATTGCATCCGCAAGATCTTCATCGGGGGCGGCTAATGCAGAACCTAAAAGGGTCTGGTACTGCTGGTTATAATATTCTGCACTGGTAACTGGCGCCATGGGTCCCCCGGACAGTTGGTGGATAAGATCACTGGTTTCCGCTATAGCTCTTGCAATGCTGAGAGCAGACTCTTCCTGGACCTCGATGTTTTCCTGGATCTGTTGGGTCGTGTACTCTATGGCATCGGCCCTCAACTGCTCAACCCTTGCCATTTCCTGTGCCAACTCAACAGCCTGTTCGATGGGATCGTAGGTTTCCTTCAATGCATCGGCCCAGGCATCGAAACGGTCCTCAACGTCCCACAGTGCCTGATCAAGTTCTGTTGCGGATCCGGACAGTTCACCCATGTATCTCATAATGTCGACATTGATATCCCCCCGTTGCTCGGCAAATGCCTTTTCGACTTGTTCAAGGGCCAATGTCTGAGCATCAAGGACATCCTGGTAAAGTTGGATTTCGTCATCGGTCAACAGCCCACGTTCCAGTGTCTTTATGGTGTCCCGGATCTGCTGTCTCAGATCTGCTCTTGATTGTTCGGCAGAGGCTACTAAACGGTCGTATTTTTGCCGATTGAATTCCCGGACAAAGTTACCCTCACGATCAAATCTGAAAGACGTTGCTTCGAATCTCAGGGCGGCATAGTCGATATCGGGAATACTCTTCAGAAGGTCCCGTTGACGGTTTATCTGAAAGATGAGCTTGTTATTGGCCTGGAGCATACCCTTGGCATCTGCAAAATGACCCTCCCAGGTTTCGGTGGCCATCTTAACGGCAGTCTGATAGGCGGTATCGTCATACTGAAGGTCGTATATGTAATCAGTCATTTCATCGATCATGTTCTTGGATATGATGATAATCGACTTTACATAATTGGACCATGCCTGGAGGCTTGTGGTAAGGGCCGCTTTTGCGGCATTGATCTTTTTCTGGTCACTCTCATTGACCACCGTGTCGATCATTGCACCTTCTGAAGAAAGGTACTGCCTACCCTGGCTTGCATCCCGGATCCCTTTCAGGGCGTCTTTGAGTGAATCATTCGCTGAATAAAAAGCCTGGGTCCAGTTTCCAATACTGTTGTTCAGCTTGTTTATCTCATCGCCAAGTGTGGACCCTATCTCCATAAGGGATGCGGTCAGGTTTTCCAGGTCCTTGCGGATGATATCGTTCATGTTCGGCTTGCTACCCATGAGGTAGTCTGTCAGTTTCATGGATGCAAAGCCAGCCACCGGGTCAAGTCCAGTGAACTGCGTGAACCCGAATTTTTGAGCATCGGACAAATCGTAATATTTGTCTTTGTATCGGTCCATGTACGATCCGCCAAACATCATGGCACCACCGATTGCCATCCCCTGCCAACTTCCCTGCATTGCTGAATTGGCCGTGATTTGGGATCCCGTCCGCATTATGGTGTCAGCCAAGTTTTCCATTTCAACCTTGCCCGTTTTGGCAACATCGTAGAATGCGTCCGCCAGGGTATCCCGGATGATACTGGCAAGGGAAACGTAAACCTCCTGGAGTTCCCCGGCCGTGTCGACCAGGGTGTCCTTCATTTCATCGCTGGACTTTTCCAGCATCCCGTTGATCCTGGTGAATTCATCGGAAAGGGAATCCATTGACATCGACCGGGGAAGATCCTGTTCGAAAATCTGATCAACGCCCCACACCTTCCACATGTCCTCCCGGATCCGCTTTGCGGTAACCTCTATGGTGTCAAGCTGGATGATCCTTTTTTCAACCTGTTTGTTATAGTTGCTGGCGGCAACTGTCAGCTTTTCGGTCTCTTCCCGTTCGTTGGTCAATAGATAAAGTTTGTCCTGCAGCAACTTGATTTCTGTCTGATATTTTTCGATGAAAAGGTTCTTTCCAGGCATATTGCCCTTTTCATACATTGCAATCAGATCCTGGAGTTCCTTGATCCGGGCGGTCCACATTGCCTCGTTCGTTGTGGCCTGTTCACTCTCCAGGAGATTTCCGAAATTTTTGCCGAAGTCATAGGATACGGATGCAAGTGCCGTTAAAAATGCACCCTTTTTGCCGAACAAGATTGCACCAAGGATCCCGTACCCTGCGGCACCCTTGATCTCGTTTGGGATAGCATTGTATGTGTCAATTATTCCGCCGATGGAATTCTTTATGTTGTCGATGTATTCAGGGACCTTGACCTTGATCAGTTCCCGGTTGGTCTGTAACCAGTTGCTGGTAAGCCTGTTCAGTTCGCCCAACTGCGTTTTCAACTCTTCGAACACCCCGGCATCCATGACTTCCCTGGAGATTTCCACCATGTAGCTTTTGAATGTGGCGGTCAGTCCCTGCCATGATGTTTGAGCTTGCTTTGCGGCACCAGCATAATCGGCATCCAGGCCCTGCCAAATACTCTCGACAACCTTGTTGATTTCAATCCCGGACTTCTGGATTTCCTCAACCGTCATCCCGAAGGCGTCTTTCAGGTACTTTCTGGCATTGATACCGACTTCAGCCATCTGGTTAAGATCCTGGGCGGTCAGTTTACCAAGTGACTGCATTTGGCCCAATGCTCTTGCAACCCTCGGCATGGCCTCTTCACCAAAAATAGATGCAACATCCACCAGGGTTTCCATCTTTGCAATGGTGGGATCCAGGCCCATAGCTTGCATCATGGTAAAGGTGTCAACGGCCTTTTGGGTATTGACAGGCATTTCAAGAGCCCATGCATTCAGATCTTCAAGCGTTTGCCGGCCCTTTCCCCTGGTCAACACATCGAGCTTGATTTCCATCTTCTCGAAAGAGGACGCAACATCCAATGCACCGGATGCAACCGCTTTAAGGCCGTAACCACCAGCCAGGGTGACAAGTCCGCCCTGAAGGGAGAAAACCGACTTTTTAACCTTGTCGATCCTTCCGGTCAGTTTGGTAAAAGCGGCCCCTGTAATGTCTTTAGCCGCCAGGACTATTTCTAATTTAGAATCCATTTAAGTCACTTTTTTAAGAAATAATTGACATAAAACCCGGTTTAAATCATTTTTTGCCGGATTTCTTGACATTCTTGGATTTTGGTTTGGAGGCCGTTTTTGCCTTGATGGTTCTCGGATAAACCTCGGTTTTAAGGCCTCTTACAAGTGTTGGTTTGAGCTTGTAACACTTGGGACACTTCATGTAGATACCACCGTTGTCGACCTCATAAACTGCCCCACCTTTGATGGTAATACCACCTTTGATCTCAACACCTTTAACGGCAACCTTGACCCGGCAATGATGACACGCACCATCCATCTGGACAGGAAGTCCATTCTCTTTGACGATACCCTTAAAAGTCGCAAGTTTCATATTCTCTCTCCCTTCATCTTACGCCTAAAATTTTTCCTGATATTGACCTTTGCTTCATCCTTATGAGCTTCCCAAAAAGGTTCCACAATCGGTCTCGCAGGGGTTCGGAATGTTGTGGTCGACTTCCGGATGAACATGATTCTCCGGATCCGGTTCCTTTTGCCAAGGAGACCACCGACCATCCTGAAATAGTCCCTTGCAAGGTCGCTCATGCCGTGGGTAAAACCTTCCTGTTGCATTTTGGCAATTCGCTTCCAGGACCTGGAAACATTTTTCCCTGTGAATCCAACCCTCATATCGAAATTCGGGCTGAACTTCAGGTTATACATGATTGCTCTGACGATAGAGTGTCCTGATTTGGTTCGTAGGAATGGCCTGTCCGGTCTGGAACGTTTGGTTCCTCTTTCATGCCATCTTCTCGATAGGAAAGACAGGGGAGCAAACCGCTTACCACCTGGGGATCCTTTTGCAACTTCCGACCTCATGGTTCTCATCAATCGGAAACCTTCGAACTTAACGGCTACCCGCATTGCTCTTTCTTGCCGTTTAGACTCGGCTTTAAGGTCTCTCTTTAGCTTACTCAGCCCCCTTACGGTTACTTTTAACACTTTTTGATATCCCCTTTAATGTTACAGATTCAAGCGTTCTTAGCTTATTCCACATGCAGGGCGATAGATCTATTTCCATGTCTTTGGCGATAACGATGACTGTGTTGTAGTCGAGACCCATGACGGACATGCCTACCCTCCATTGGGTCGATACGGCCATCCAAAGTTCCATGGCCTCAAGGTTCTCTTCTAAAAGATCCGGACCCTTGCCGTATTCACAAGCGTCACATTTGTCGAACTTCTTACAGGCATCGCAGTACTTTAATCGCTCTTGGTCTGTTCGCCAACTCCAGACCTCTTCAAGTTTTTTTCCTCTTCCTTGCTACCGAAAGACTCCTTCAGAATGGCTCTCCAAATAGTGAGAGCATCCGGGTTGGGAAGTTCGTCAATCCGCTCAATGTCCCGATCATCGAAGATCATATCAAAAACCCTGTCAAGGCAGTCATCTGCATTTTCAGGGGTTAGGTTGTTGATATCGAGACCATCTGCTTTTAGCTTTTTGACTTCACCCCTTTTCAAAGGGCGAACATCGAACGATTGTTCCGGGTTACCTACTTTGATTTCTCTCATACAATAGACCTCCTTATGTTGATGGGAGCGGAGAGGGGATTTGAACCCCTGACCTCAAGGGTATGGGCCTTGCGAGCTACCAGACTGCTCTACTCCGCAACACCGCTCTATTTGAAATTATGCGTGTGCATCACCGTTCGTCAGTTCAACGACTACGGCGGATGCGTCACCGTGATCGTCATAGTACCCCTGGAAGTTAAGATCTACCAGGAGACCTTGGGGTCCGGGGATGTCCGGGCTATTCCGGCTATACTGGATTTCATTGAACTCGATGATCATCTTCAAGCTGGCGCTCTGTGTGACGGTAATCACCAGACTTGACTCGGTTCCGGCCTCCGCCTTGTCCAGCAGGGTATCATCTTCGAACAATGTTTTCAGGTTGCCGGATACGCCCACGATCCCTTCTGGCAGGGATCCACGCACTCCGGATCCGCCTATGACGTAATTGTTGGGATCAAGACCGAAATTAACGGCAAATGACACTTCCAGGGCATTCGATAACGCACCACCGCCCTCTTCCAGCGAAACCTCGAAGTTATCCAGACGGTCCAGGGAGATCATCGAAGTAGGGGAAGCATCAAAGGGGGAAGTGGCCTGGGTGTCGACACATCCGATAACGTCAATATTCGAAACCAGTTCACCGTCACCGCCAAGGTTCATGCTCCAGTTGTTCACCTTGCATCCGGTGTACTGATAGTAAAGGTTTGTTGAAAGGTCCGTGTATTGGGCCTCGATGGAATAGCTCGGCATGGTGTCACCAATGTCGAACGTATGAACATAAGGGCCGGTTCCAGTGGTGGTCGGATCACCGAACATCATCTGCAACCAGTACCAGAATGCCGTTGCATCGAGCGGAGCAACAATGGTTCCCCCAACATCGCGGTTTCCACGGAAAGGCACAGCCGGATTTCTTGTCCCGGTCAAGGTCCCTGGTGTATTGACAGCCTGGGACCCTTTGAGATTCATACTGTTGAACGGCATCAGGAATCCAGCGGACGCCAAGGTCTTAAATGTCGATTCTTCGCCAATGACCAATTGGGAAGTTACGCCTTTTTGCTGTGGCATGATTCACCTCCGTTTTAACTCATATAATCAGAACCCATCGTTACCGCTTCCTCAACGGATATAGCCATGAACGTCCAGAAAAACGGGAAATCTGTTATGGGGTCATATTCAACATCGATATTGATCAGAACATTTCCAAGACTTAGGCCGATAATTTCTGTTTCGACCAGTTTCCTGTATTCCTCTGATTTCCGCACCCCGTTGTACTCAATCACATTCCCGTACCCAGGTTTTTCCCTACGGCTACTGTCATGTAAGCAGTTGACAACGTGGATGATGTGAGACTTTTGCGATCTTCCCTGGCCTACCTGTTTGATCTCGGGGTAGATAACAGAAAAGGGACAATAGCTCTCACCGGGCGGATTCTCAATGTCGAAATTTACAAACACATATTGATCGTTTCCGTAGTTATCGTTGGTCCAATCAAGGATTGTGGCGGATCTTGCAATGCCATCAACCACCGTATCTATTAGGGTAAGAATATTCATCTTAAAGAGGGCCTTTCGTCCCTGGTGATGAACAGCCACCATTCATGCCGGGTGGCCATCTTCAAATTCTTGACTCTCCAGGTATTGGAATCGAACACCACGGTATCCCGTTTGGCCCAGGATGCAACGTTGGCTTTGCTTACCTGGAGAACGGCATGTTGAGCATTCGCACCACGCATGTCCTCAAGGTGGCCATCGTAATGGACCAGTGCTGGAACTGTAGATCCGTTGTACGATACGGATAGCGCATGTCCATCCGTATCGTACACGGCATCCGCTAAATCAGCGGTTATGTCATCGTATAATGACATTTACGACTTAGGTTGCCAGTGTGTCGGTGAACAGATACCCGGCATCCGCACAGGTCACCTTCTCGTCAAAGTATTCCCTGGCATCGATGATCCAGGAATCGGTGGTGTGATCCCACCATCTGCGGACCTCACGATAGGTGTCGCTTTTGATGAGGGATGATTGATTCCCGGCATCCCCGGTCCATTCGAAAATGTACCCGGCATTCGGTTCTTCAATCGCAGGGGTCGGGGTTCTGTAAAGCAACAGACACGAACCCTTCCCGGCATTGGTCTCCCACATCTTGACCGCGTTGAACTCGGTTCCGGCAACGGTCTCTTCCGCATCGGAGTAGATGGCCTTGCCAACCAGGACTTCTTCGAAACCGAAGATCTGAGCAACCAGGGCCCTGGTGACGATGGCGGGCTTGCTGGTATCCGCACCACCGGAGATATACTGTTTCACGGTGTATTCCTGGACGATGTTGTCCCAGGTCGCGGAATCCACGATCATGAGGTTCGGCTCGACACCGATCAGGTTGAGCATGACGGCTTTTGCGGCAAACACATCTGCAAGGAACGTGTTCCCGGTACCGTCAGCCGTTTTCAACCACCCACCCTCGGCATCATTCGTGGTGGTCCAGTTGGCGGCTGTCATGCACAGGTTTGCCACCTGAAGTTCCTTTTTGAGCATTACCTGACGGGTAGCCCAATTTGTGCCGGAACGGAACGGATTGAGGACACTATCGGCGTTGTTGATCAACTCGATGGGAACCGGATGCTCGACTGCATACTTGATACAGCTGTATGTGTCACTGGTTACCTTGTAGCCGGACCGTGGTTTCTTGGCACCCGGACCAACGGCCTTTGCCGCAATGCTGAACCATGCAGCTTTGAGGAACTTGAAAAAGTAATCGCTCTGCTTCCCGACTGGAACATGGGGAAACACACGATCAGCGATAAAATTGGGGTTTTTATACCCGATGGAAATGTTGGTCAATGCCGCGTCTTTGTGGACGCTTTTGGGTGTGGGATCCATTGTTGGCCTCCTTGCTAAAAGTGAATATTATGGGTTACGGCTTGAAACTCAATTCAGTATTTGGCCTTTTTAAGCCGGGATGCTCATGTAGCTCGGTCCGGTGAGATTGATGGCGCCAACGTCATCCTCGGCACCAGATGCAATCACACAATTCCCCATGTGGATATCACCGTCCGTGTCGGCCGCATCACCCTTTCCATTATCGGAAGCGCCCACATACTCCGCTTTTAAGGGTGCGCCAACGGCAACTGCATCGTTCATAACCAGCTTGCTGACCCCGGAGATCCGGACAACGGCAACTTCACCGGACTCCGGAGCATTCTGGAGAACGCCCACGGGAACCTCGGTACCACTGTCCAGCATGTCCACGGTATTATCGTCAGCCTGATGGACGAAACGATACTGCATTGCCGACAGATCTTCACCAGCCAAGAAACTGATATCCGTTCCTTCAAATTCGATAGCCATGATTTACCTCCTGAAAATAAGTATTAATAAGTTGATCTTACCAGATGGCTGATCAACAGCTAATGCCGTTACTCGGTCTGAAACTGCTCGTTGTATTTCTCTTTGAGCTTCGGCTCACTGGCAATGACCCTGTCCATTGCATCATCGAAACTGATGTCTTTGTCCTGAGCGAGCTTGGTCGCTTTTTCGGCAATGATTTCATCAGCGGGCCGATTGTCCTCACCTGGGGGATCCGTGGGGGGTTCCTGTCCGGCCGTTTCGGTGGCCCCTTCTTCCAGTTCCGACAGACCGTCAGCTTTTTTGCCCTTCAAGGACTCATAGAACTTGCGGTAGGTGTCGGCCTCTGAGGTTCCCTCTTCGATTGCCGCCAGTGTCACCACCTTGTCACCATCGGCCTTCAGGATGGCTACAACCCTGTTCCGTTCGGACTCGATCCCTTCGGCAAGAGCTTTTTTCCTGATTTCAGCCAGCAGTTCGGCATGATCACTTTCCAGTAATGCCAGTGTGATTTCCATGTTGACTTCCTCCTTTTTGGAAAATGTTAGTTCGACCGACACCGCGTCTTTTTCATCCGATAGCACAATGCCGGCTGTTTGGTTATCGGCCCCCAATGCGACAAAGGACACTTCCCGCATATAACTTTCCATCCATATTTCTGCGGGACCCGTGACCTCCACACCGTTGACCGTTTCAACTTCCTTATCATCCTGGAGGACCTTGACCTTTTTGGGCCACAAACCCATTGATGCCTGGAAAGGTACCCCGTCATCTGCAAGTTTGGGAATCTCCCGGCCATCCCTTGAATCAGCAAATGTGCCTTTGAGATAAACCGATCCGTTTTCCTTCCATGCCATTCCGGATCCGGCGATCCTATCCCTCATGTGTTCCCGTAGAACAGGGAGTTTTTCATCAAACTGGATCCCGTCCACGGAAAAAATCATGTCATAATAATAGCGTTCGATCTTTTGACCAGTGTACGCGGTTAGCATGAATGACCTGGGCTTGTTGGTGCCACTTCCATCATCGCCAAGGGTTTCAACGACAACCGGAACGGTCATAGAAATAGGTTCCCGGAGACCCTTTGCGTTGTTCCATGCAAGATCACAGGCGGCATATGCTTCCTTGTCCGTTGAACCGTTTTTCATTTCTGATGCCGTACATCTTTTCAGGAAATCGGTTTTTGCCTCATTCTTTTTTGGTCCCTTCGCCATCATCTTCCTCCTTGGTCTGGTTGTTGGATGAACGGATAATCTCGATCCCCAACTCATCGGCTTTGGCATTTTCTTTCTGCTGTTGCTCAAGGATCTCTTCCCAATCACGCCCCTGGCCCGCTGCCTCTTCGGCAAGGGTTGACAGGCCATAGTCAATTGCCTTGCGACTGGAATCTACTTCCTTGACCGGGTCTACCCAACCCCAGGCGCCCCCGATCCACGCCGCCCTGGTCAATTCGGTTTTGAACTCGTAAAAATTCTTACATTCGAACATGTCCCGGAGATAGGCCTCTTCCAGGACCAGTTCGTAAAAAGGCTGACAGAATCGTTTGGCAAACCAAGATCTCCAGGTCATAAACATCCTTCGACCTTCCAGGAGAGAAGCCCTGGCACTGGAGTAATTTGTTTTGGAGAAGTCCTTTGCCAATAACTCGTATGGTAGTCCAAGAGACATGCCGATCATCCTGAGTATCCCCTCTATAAAGGGTGAAAATGAATCTCCAGGCCTCTTTGGGTCGACTACGTTGATGTCCTCACCGGAATTGAGATACCCAACCATTCCGGGTTGAATATTCTGGATCCTTTGACCGGAGGCGTTTGTGCTGGTCGACTGTCCCAATGCTCCGGAAATGGGATCCTGTTTTGTGATGAATACCGCCAAGCAAGCGGCTACCCTCATGTTGACCACTTCTGCTTCAAGGTAGTCTGCCAAATGCTTGAAGTATGTCAGAACAGGAGCGAAATAAGGGACACCCCGTTGTTGCCCTGGCCGGTTAGTGGGAAACACATGCAATATTTTGGGGCGTCCCTTTTTATCCAATGCGGGGATTTTGCGGTAGGTAGTTTGGCCCTTCTCATCAACATTCCGAATACTGTATGTAAGCGGCTGGCCTCTTTTCCCGAAGGAGATACCCGTGATATCCTCATCTGACGTAAGCCGTTCGGCTTCCAGCAGTTCACAAGTACGTTTTATAGTTCTCCAGGGATCGGTGGCCATGGTGGGTATTGCAATCGTTTCCCCGTCCTCGATGATCTTTCTGATTGCCAATAGCTGGATCTCATCGAAATCGAGTTTATTGGCATTGTCCGGTCGAACACACCAGCCAGACCAAATATCTTCAGCTTGACGTTGTAACTGTTTACCCTCATCCTCCGAAATCCCCAACCTCTTGGCTCGTATGCGTGACTGAGGATGCAATCCCTGGCCTACAATGTTCAAGGACATGGTGTCCGTTGCTCCGGATGCCACGGGATCGTTACGGTTTAGATCCCGGCTACGGTTTCTCAAGGTCTCCAGTTCCCACGGATCCGGGGTTGCGGTCTCCAAACCCAGGACCCAATTGTTCAGGATCCTGTTTGCCTGGGCTCCTTTGTACTGCATGGTGGCAGACAGGTACTTTTGGGCCATGCGTTCGTTACCCAATTTTGGGGAAATTATAGAAATGACCCGGTCCAGGAAATTCGGTTCAATGGGCTTATGATGCATCATTAAACTCCACAAGGTTCACGTTGCCGCCACTCGACTGATTGTCAAGTGCTTCGATTTTGTCCAGGAGTTGCTTTTCCCTCCGGTATAGGGCGTTCAGATTACCCCGTTGGAGAGTAGTGTCCCCGGATCCCCAACTTTGAGCGGTCTCAGCCTTTTCGATATTAGCTCTGACCGTTTCCAACATTGTCACCAGTGTTGCTCTGCTATCATATCCCATTAAATGGCCTCATTTGTGGGTGTGGATGATGAATGTCATAATAAATACCACGGGATTTGCGGCAAAGATCGTGTTCTGTAGAAGTTCTGACAATATTCGGTAAAATTCCCGTAAACCAAAGTGTATTGACAGGCTATTTTTGGGGGGGTTCCTGGAAGTCCTGGATTAGATCTGGCGGTGGTTCTCCGTTCTTTACCTCAACGGGGGGACCGATGGTGATTTTTTTAAACCACAAATCGATGTTCTCTATGTGTCCATACCAGCGGTTATTGATCTTACGGATTGGCATACCCAGGCCGACAAACATGAAGAATTGGTCCCGACCCAACTTGAAATGATCACAAATATCGTTCATTCCCTGAATTAGTTGGTTTCTATGACCCATACAATGCTTGTCCCTGGCTGTGATTATAGATGGGAAAGTCGAATTAACAGCCTCTATACCAGGATAGTTTCGAACTATGCAAGACAATTTAATGAACACCCTGGACGGTATTAAAAGTTTTAAAGGTTTCTTAATTTCTTTTAACCTTATTAACTTTTTTAACACCCCAGGACCCCGGAAATCATGGAAATAAAACAGCGGTTCATCCGATGGTACTTATAGGCCCACCGATCCACTATTGGACCCCACACGACACTGATTTTTCCAATCTTTTTGCCTACTTAACTTTTCAAAACGGACGATGTTTTTTATTTGGCGGTCTCGGAAGAGGTCCCCCAGGATCCCCCCCAGGACCCGAAAAAAGACCATTTTTTTTGCTCGAATTTCCATATCATTTCGCCCGGTTATGTCGGTGTAAAAAAATGTTCAAAAAAAAGTCTTGACAGGAAAATTAGCACTATATAAGGAACGCGTACCATTAATTTTTAATGGAAAACCAAAACATATCAGGGGGTTATCACATGGGATCACAACTAATCGACAAATTGATCATCATAGAAGGGCAAGAGCATAGGATTTTCTGGGTTCAACCCACCGGAAATCCGCCCAACTTCAAACATTCCAGAGAGTTATTCACCAAAAAACCTGCAATCAACTAAAAGGAGGCGAAATCATGAGAGATTTTATCGATCCCAAAGATGCAAAGTGTATTACCGACCTCGGAACCTCGCTGGTCTCGGACAGTGGGATGCTTCAGATCCGGAGATATGGTGTATGGGGGCCGGATCCCGACAAACCCGGAAGTGACTGTGTCTACGATACCGCCAATGATCTGGATTCCCTGAAGGAAAAATTCGGCAACCTTCCATTAATCAAAATGACCATCAAATAAGGAGGCGAAATTATGTCAAAATTAGGATCATCCAAAGGAATGACAACCCGGAATTACAATGGACTTGCAAGGGAACTTCGATCAACCCGGCCACAGTCACCGGATGAAGCAAGGGTGTCCGGTGGAAGTCCTTTTGTGAGCGTACGTTGGAACATGTGGTGTGATTGTGTCAATCATATCGCAGACTTCTGTAAGAGGGGAAATCCACATTTCGATGTCGAGAAATTCAAACAGGCCTGTCACAACAAATAACCTTAAAAATGTCGATGAAAGGAGCCAACCATGAACAAAAAAGAGAGAAAGACTATTAAAACAGATGATATCCGGACCTTTTTGAAGGAAAAACTTAATACTCTCGCCATGATACGAAAAAGGCATGAAAGAAAAGGTAAAATTGCAGTCCGTGAATGTCGCCCTGATCAGGTAAGATACCACCATGAAATGAAATTGAGGGCTGAAGCAAAATACTTCAACACGGAACAAATCCTGATAGATTTGATGAAGATGGCACAATAGGAGGTTAAGAGGGCGAAATGACTAAATATTTCATAAATATCACCACTGAGGACGGGGAATTGCTCAACCGTATGGCCATAGAGACCTTCGAAATGAATTGGGATACGGCCAATAGCAAGAGAGAAATAACAATGGAAATTTTCGATGAAATCTATCGGGATATAAGGAGGCGTGAAGATGGATAAAAAAGCCCAAACATACGTTGAAATCAGAAAAACCCTGGATTCAATGGGGAATAACCCGGCGTGGCAACTGGCAATTCTCGAACAGGTCAAGAAAGATATCCGCCAGGAAGAGGAAGATCGGATCAACATCATTCATGCAATCACGCAATCCATAGTGGATTACGATAGAAAAATGACGGTCGGAGTGGTTCACATCTGTAAAAATCAAATATAAGGGGGCGAAATCATGCCAATTTATGACAACAAAATCGTATTCACCTACTCTTCAAGTGTCGACTCTTTTGGGGATACAGAAGGGCGATATCTTTACACAACTCACATCCTGACCGTTTGGACATACGATTCCGAACGGGCCAAAAGCATGTCAACCGGACACATGATCGTCCGATTCATCGGACAGGGCCATGCTCACCCGACAACCAAACGACTGATCCGCCTACCATACGCATTCAGAGCAGAAATCGACATGGACTACCTGTGGGACGATTCTTACAAGGCGAAATCGTTGAAAAAAATTGTCAATAAGATTGTCAAATTGGGGGGATGCAATCACATTAAATCATTAATTCGCCTACTTACGGAATTAAAAATCCCCCGTTTGATCCGGGTACCCAATCCGGACAACCCACACCGCGTAAATGACCTGTATATACCCCGTCCGTTCAAGCAACAGGCCGAAGGATACATTCAAGCCACTAAAAACGGGCTACGGGTAATGCCTCCCAACCATCCGTTCGTACTGAAAAGGAAGGTTGCATAACATGGCAAGATCCTTTCAAAATTTGGACCTCTTCACCTGGGTCCCTGATAGTCGATTTGACGGGTTTTTTCCTTCAATCGGCACTAATCCCCTTATTTTGGGGGAAAAAGCTGAAATATGGACCCCTGGACCCCTTGACGTTGATTACCTGGGGTCCGGGGTCCCTGTTTTGGGGTCCCGGAATGGGTCCCGGATCCCTGTTTTTCTAACATTCCGCAATCTTAGGAGGGCAAAATGACTTTTAAAGGCAACTACGGCGAATCTGTCAAAGGAAATTTCAGGATTATTGATTCAATCGGTATCCCCCACCCATACTGCATTGGCCCACGGCATGTAGCTTATGCATCCGACCACTGTATGGGGATGTTGGGGGCCGATGCAATCAGGGGTGCCGAACGAAATGGGGCTGGATGCTGTGTCAGGGGATGCAATCTCCCCTACGATGAGCATGAACAAGCGCTATTGGTCGAGTGTGACACGTGGATCACCGATGAACACCGCAAGGCAAACCCTGAATTGCATGAGTATCTTCTGAAAATCAAGGACATGGCCGAAATGAACGGATATTCCGGTTTTGCATTCAAGGATAACCGCCAGGGTAAAGACAATGGGTAATCTCAGTCCATGCATAGCATGCGGGGAACCTGCATTGACAACGTATATTGTCCGGGAAACGGGCAATTCTTACAAATTTTGCGATGAGTGCCTTGAGATAAACACTGGCACTCGCGTAACCAGGACTGATCGTACCGTGTCGTACGGCTCTGGTCGGTCCTTTAATCAACCCGGTCCCGTTAAAGGGGCCACCAAATGGACCCAACCGGAAATCCGGTTTGGGGAAGGGAGCAAATCATGAAAGAGGGCAGAACGATTGAGGAATTGGCAAGAGAAATCATGCGTCAGGCGGAAGTAAAGAGGGACTTTGTTGCAGATACCCGACAAATGACGATGACCAGGACGGACGGAACCGCCAACGATGGGACCCCGGCACACCTTTTGAGCTTGAAAGGGGCCGGAGCATTCCCCTTGACACCCCACACCCACGGTCAGATCGCCACCCACTTCAAGATCCCGAAAAAGTATTATGACCACATGCAGGGTGCCGCCCCGGATCTGCTTTCCACCAACGTCAACCACTGGATGCAGAACAAGCCGGCCAAACGGATGGTGAGGACCCTTGACGGTGGGGCCAGGGCATTCCTTTCCAACAGGTACCGTCCTATCGACAACATGGATGTGGCCCAACCGATGCTGGAGGTTCTTGGGGACCTCGATGTAAACATTGTATCGTGCGACATTACGGAACGGAAAATGTATCTGAAGGCCGTATTCCCCAAAGTAGAGGGGGAAATAACGGTGGGAGACCCGGTCCAATCAGGAATTGTGATTTCCAACAGTGAGATAGGACTCGGAGCATTGCGGATCCAGGCACTTGTTTACCGTTTGGTCTGCAAGAACGGCATGATCTCCCAGGATGCATCCATGAAAAAGTACCATGTGGGCCGGGCATTCGGGAATGAAGGATCCCTGGAGTTTTTCAAGGATGAAACCTTGTTGGCCGATGACCGGGCATTCATGCTGAAGGTCCGGGATACGATCAATGCTACGGCGGACGAAGCCAAGTTCCAGGTCATAATCGACCAAGTACGGCAGACCACGGAACGGGAGATCGAAGGGGATCCCGTGGAGGGCGTAAAAGTACTCCAGAACAAGTTCAACATGAATGATGAGGAACGAACCGGGATCCTGAAACACCTTATCAAAGGCGGAGACCTCACACAGTACGGGTTGATGAATGCCGTGACACGCCAGTCCCAGGACGTTGAGGACTATGACCGGGCCACAGAACTGGAAGAAATCGGTGGCAAAATCATCGAATTACCTAAAAACCAGTGGAAGGTCATCAGTCAAGCTGCATAAGTGGGCAAGATGATAGAAAATTCAACGAAAAACGGGGTCCCTGACCAGGGGACCCCGGAAAGCATGAAAAGAGGAGCGAACCATGGCGAAAGTAGCAGATTTGGCACAGCAAGTCAAGGCCCAGAATGAGCGTTTAGGTCTAACCCCTAAAAACAATACGGCCAAGTCCGGGAAAACGTCCAGGAAGGGGTCTGAGACCCCCAAATCCGGGACCGGGACCAATTCCGGCACCAAACCCATTGACAAGGGGTCAAAGTCCCCGAAAACGGGACCTGAGACCCCTAAAAAGGGAAATCCCCCAGGAAAAACCCGGAAAAAGGACAAAAAACGGACCACGTTGACCAATGTCAACACATCCAAAAAAGTGGATGATCACAGGAAGGGGGCCAAGGATGAGAAAAAGCCCACGGAAAAGCCTAAAGATCCGCCGAAGGTCAAGGAATGGTATGAATCGTTCGGTGGAATATCCAAGAAAATGAGTATTTCCGGGGGAAACAAGAAACTAGGACAGGTACCGTACCTTTCTCTTCCGCCTGGGGAGACATGTTCCAAAGAAATCCCTTGTTATGACATGTGTTACGCCCAAAAGCAGACCGGAATGCTTGCAAGTGTTCAGTCCGGCTACAAAAAGAACCTGGACTTCTGGAAATCGGCCCCGGATGACTTCTGGAAAGGGTTGAAGTCCTGGATCAAGTTAAAAGGGGACATCACCATGTTCCGGTTTCATACCGCTGGGGACATACCGTCCCAGGAATACCTTGACGGTCTGATCAAGTTGGTGGCGGAACACAAAGACATCGTATTTATCCTGTTTACCAAAAAATACGATCTGAAGTTCCCAACCCCGGCCAAACTTCCCGGAAACCTTGTCCTGATCTTCAGTATGTGGCCTGATCTGAAATTCCCAAAAAAACTGTCCGGATACAGTCGGGCATGGATTGAAGGGGACCCACGGATCCCGGCCAAGGCAATGAAGCTCTACGGGACCTGTGACTATTTCGGCCTTGATATGAGGGGTACGGAATGGGACATCATTTTCAGGAAAATATGACCTCCTGATTTGACGTATAACGGGACTTAATCCCCTTCCGGCATAGATCCCCTGGATTTTCGGATCCAGGGGATTCTATCGCGCAAAAATCTCCCCTATTAACGGTTTAACCAGTTCCCCCCGGTCTGTATCCAGGGATTGTGTTGTTCCTCAACTGGCTCGACTTTGGGGGTCTTTGGTTTCAGCTGGCTACCAACCAGCTTCAGACCTCCGGACCACTGTGGATCCGCACATGCATGTGCATAGATGGAGCAATCCAGATAATGGTTGTCCTTTCTGATCTTGACCCACTCCCATTCCAGGTTTTTATTCCGCTTTTTCTCTTCCGCCAGTAACTGGTTGAAAAAGACATCATCGGTTTCCCGGTGGAAGTGAAGGGGCTGTGGATCCGAATCTTTGTTGGACACCCTCCAGAAAAAAACGTCCTTAAAAGCATGAGTGTCCAGGAACCACAGGACCAGGCCTCCGGTGATCCTTGCTTTAGTCCCCGGCATTTTATCAATGATTGTATGGCGGACCCGTTGTCCCCCGGTCCTGTTGGTCATACCCTTGATCCCCCATGCCGTATTCATCCCGTTATTCCGCAACCACTGGTAGATTTCTTCAGTCTTTGGATGCTCCCCCTCTTCACCGGGACCACCACCAGTGTCCACAGCGGCTCTCCAAATGGACATGGTGTATTCCGGGTTGTCCTGGATCTCGAATTCCCTGGAAAATATAAGAGCGAATACCTCATCCCAGGTTGTCAGCCATCCGTAGTCGATCAACCAGGATTCGAACGTTTCCGAAAAGGCCCACACGGTAAAATAAAACCCGTATTTCTGGACATCGACCCCACAGGTCAAAGCTATTGCATCCTTCGGCACGATCCCGGCTGGCATATTGTTTTTCCGGTTTTCAAGCTCATCGAACATCGGCTTTTCAGCCAGATCCTTCCAGGGTTTTGCCAACCATCCGTTCGTGAAGTTCTGAAGGTCCGTTATCACGCCTTCTTCCCTCAGCTTGTACTTTGCTCTCAGAAACTTTTCCGCCACATCCCCCCATCTCAACCAGGGTGAATAAAGGGATGACACATGGAAACCGATTTTTTCGGTCTGGTATTTAAACTTTTTATCGGCGATGTATTCACCGTGTTCCCCCATTTGCGACTTGTGGTGATCCCCTATGGGTCGACCACATTCGATGCATTCATACCGGGCTGTATTCTTGGCAACATTGATCCGTTCGTGTCCTTCGCCCTCCAGGTCGAACTTGATCTGTTCGAACACCAGGGTCTGCATCCATTCACAGTGCGGACAGGGGACATAGAATCTTCTGATTTCATCACATGAGTTTAGTTCTTTCCAGATACCGATCTCTTCCAGGGTCGGGGAACTGACATCAACTATCTTGCGGATATCCCAAAAGCTCTTGGTTCTCTCTTCGGACAGGTTCAGTGGATCCGCGTCCTTACCCACCCTCAATGGATATTTGTCGATTTCATCCCGCAGGACGTTCCGGCATGGCTTTTGAGCAAGTGCGGCAGCTGAATTGGCACCCACCAGATATAGGTCCATGCCTGGGAAGTGCATTTCAAGCAACTGGTAAAGTTCCCGTTTGTCCGGGATCTTTTCCTTCAGGAATTCAGAGGCCTCGAACATGGGTCTCACCCTGGTCCGGGAAATGGTTTTCGCGTCATCTTCCCTGGGGTAAACAACCATCGTGGAATAGGGTTCAAGGTCGATGATATAGCCAAGGATGTTATACAGGCATTCGGTTTTTCCAAGCTGTGTGCCGAAACATAGGACGATATGTCGAATATTTGGATCCCGGTATGCGTTCATGGGTTCTTCAAGGTAGGGAGTGAGACCTGTTGACCAGGGGCCGGGTTGACGGGATGTTCCGGGTTGAAGGATCCTTCTTTCATCCGCCCAGGTGGACACCCCTATGTCCGGTGGTGGACGGAACGCCATTCGTTCGTTACCTGTCCATTCTGCTTTGTTCTCGCAATCAATAACACCGTCCCATTCAATGCAGACATCCGACATCAGTAATCAAGCCCCCTTGAATATGCATCCATTAAACGGTGGACCTCTTTGTCGATAATAGCGACAACCGCCTTGTAGTCCTGGGATCCCTTTGCCGCCACCTTGTGACCAATTCTCCTGGACAGAACCAAAAGGGACCTTGCAAGTTCATAGGCCCGATTCTCAAAAGCCCGTTCGACATCATCGACCGGGATCAATTTTTTCCGCAACTGGTCGACAATAAGTTCTTCCCGTTCAGCTTTGGCAACGCGATACCTGTAGTTTGCCTTTTCGGTTTTCTCATGGGTGGTGATGATCTTCTTTTTGTGCTTTCCGCCACCAGCTTTTAACCATGCATCGACTGTTTCCTGTTTTATGGTTCCGTCCGGTTCAAGGGCAATTTTCTTGGACTTGTTGATATGGTAACTGATCGTTCTTTTTGTGACCCCGGCATAATCAGCGGCTTCCTGGAGAGTTTTGAATATACCGGGTCCCTGTTGGGCCTTGCCGTTCAGGTGGGATGATATTTCGTTTTCGAGTTTCCGGAATTCCTTCAACTCGGATGCATTTAACTCATGACCACTGGCGGCTTTTTTGACAAGCCCCTGATAGATCTTGACCTTCGCTATTTGACCAGCGGCGAGACTGCTTTCGTAGACTTCTTGCTCATTTGCCATTTATCGGACCTCACGACCTTCCAGGGTGCGGTTTCTTCGGTGTATGTTCCACAATACTTTTCGGTTCCGCCAAATGGCTCAAGGTAAAGTTCCAGCTTTTTGATGTTGAGCGACATGGGGCGTCCACCACGGACATTCAGAGCATTTTTCCGGACCAAATGTTCTTCCATTTCCTTGAATTCCGGACCGGCCCTGGTGGATAGCATAGACAGAACCCTTGAAGTAGGCCCGAACACCCGGTTAGCTTCACACATCATCACCTTCCAGCCCCGTTCACCTTCTTTGGACATTACCCTGTGCCATTTTGAGCGATAATCCCTCCAATAGTGGATGTTGTCGTATTCCATAGGCGTGTGGGGGGATGGCATAAAGACATTGGGTTGCGGTTTCAAAAGGAAGTTTTCCGCACCAGGGATCTCTCCGATCATTTCGAACATATTTACCATGTCCGCCCAATCGTCCTCATCTTCGCCCGGTAGATCCAGAATGAAATACATGAACAGACCTCTCCGACCAGCATCGATAAGTTTTTTTACCTGGGTGAAGATCTTTTCGTCCGTGTAGGCCTTATTCACAGACTTCCGGAGCTTATAGGATATCCCCTCGATCCCCACCCTTGGCATGTTGTCACGCCTTTTACCAAGATTATCGAGCCGAATATCGGTATCCAGGCGTGTTTTGCCGAATATGTCACACAAGTCATCGACTTCCTTGTCCTGGGAATGAAGAGTGGGTTCAGGGGCGAACAATGCAACTCTTTTGACCGTACACCCGACCAGAGCCCTCTTGATCTCTTCGACAGGTACCTCTCTATACGGTTTCAAGAACGTGACCGCACAGAAACGGCATTTATACCGACACCCCCTTGCAATTTCTATCCGGCCTATCTGGTTGGTTTCGTGACAGTACCCCTCGAGCGGATCCACGATCTGGTATTCGACCGACTTGTCCCCGTCCCGATAGACCCCCGGCAAATCAGCGTCAAGGTTTTCGATGAGTTTGTAAAGGGTTAGCTCTCCATCACCAACGATCACCGCGTCAGCATATTTCCCGAACGGGACCGGGTTGAAAGTATTGAACCCACCGACAATTATGAATGGCCTCCTGGACAGATCCTGGGACTTGTCTATCTCTGCCTTTCTAAGAAAGTCGGCCATGACATAGATATGTTCCCACCAGAAGCACGAAAACAGCAAAACATCCACATACCTTGCTGTTCTGGGCGAGACACGGAAAAATTCATGTTCCTTGCTGATCCTTTGCATGGACAAAGACAACCCATAGCTGAAGTCATCACGCCCAAAAGTCAAATATCCGATCTTCATGTCTATACCTCCGGAAACTCCTTTAGTTTGTGCGGAAAATAGGTGTAGTTGTCCTTGATCCAGACCCTGCACCCCTCTTGTTTCGCCACATTGACAATCCTGTCCGCCCATCCGAACGGTGGTTTTTCGGCACCCCTATTGGAGTTGGCCCCTATGATGATCCAGTGGATCCCGGACAGGTTCAATTCATGCTGGTAAATCTTTTTTAACAAGGGTTCGAACGATACAAACTTTATCCTATCGCCCGTGTAGCTGTAAAGGGAGTCTATTTTATCGACCCCGTGTTTATCCCCGTCAACGGTGGTTCCGTACCAGCCATTCTCCGGAAGATCAAACTCGGCGTACCTTTCAGGGTTCTTGGTTAAAAACTGGTAGGTGTGCCAGGGTGTGGCCCTGCAAACGTCCAGGACTTGGTGAATCCAGGACGGTTCGACCCATTTACCCCACATATCGCCGGATGAGCATACAAAGATTTTGGCCGGCTTTTGCTTTCTGCCCGGATCCAGAAGGTAATTTGGTCTGAATTTCGGTTTCATGGTTCCCTTGAACCTTTTCTCCAGGCGGAGCATATAGCAATACGGACATCCGTGTAGGCACCCGGCTATTGGGTTCCATGTCCAATCCGTCCAATCGATTTTGTCCGCTCCTTGTTTGTTCATCGTCATACTATTGCCTCCTTTCAGCCGACAACTGGCGAGTTGTCAGCCTCTTCTTGAAACGGTCGGAAATGTGGCCATCAAAAGGACCAACAAGTATTCCATAATAACCATAATAAATTGGGATGTTTACCAGGGCGAAGAAAACAAAAAAGGCCAGCAAAAGGGCCAGCAAGGGGCCACATACAAGAAGGGATAAGAATGTAGAAGAAACATACACTGCTTTTACTCCGGCCTGAAATTTGATTTTTTTATGTCCGGACATTTTAAAAACACAATGCTTTTACTCCGGCATGAAAAATGCAGTCACGATAAAACCCTGTTAAAACAACCGACAACTGGCGAGTTGTCAGCCTCTTTCTGTTTCCGTTTCTTTTCGAGTGTCAAATAATGGGCGATTTGATGATTATGTGAATCGATAAATCCAATTATCGCCTTTGCTCTTTTATGCCAACAATCGCAATCCGTAACATATTCTATACCCTCAAACATGACTCTTGGCACAGCATAGTCCAAATAGGTTGCGTTTGGGTCGTTCCGATAACTTTCAAGCTCACCCTCTTCAAAATCCCATCCATCGTCATTATAGAAAATACGGCCACATTCGCAAACAGACATACAGGACCCCGTCATCGTGTCGAAGGCCTCTTCAAAACTTCTATGGTAGACCATAGGAATTCTCCTTTCAGAAAGATATATTCAGGTCCGAATCAGGGACATTAAACAGCCCCTGCCTTCCCCTAATTGGAAAAGGTACAAAGTCGTTCCGGACCATTTTGGTTATCCATGCATATCGGCCCGGTGAAAAATCCCCAAGTTGGCCCTCTTCCCTCCACTCTTCCCTGTCCATTTTGACCGTGGGGATGCAGTCGACCAAGTTGACAATGGCCACAGCTTTTCCAAAGTTCAGGTTTCCGATGTCAACATGCTTGCCCACAACACTGTCTGACAAAGGTTTCCCGATCAATGGTAACAAACCGGCCTGGAAATGAGTGTAGTACAAAAGGGCGGTCAACTCCTTTTTGGATAAACCACCCTTGGCGGCACAGATCAAAATTTCACCCCGGTATTGAGTGTACCAGCCCCTGGTTTCAATGGTCTTTGCTCCGGTTCGCATAAGGGACGCCCACGGCTCCCATAAAGAAATTGCTTTCATTTGTGCATACGCCTCCTATAGATCTCTCCAGTTTCGTTTGACTTTTTTCAAAATTTTGAGATATCGCTTTTCACGCCTTTTTATTCGGTTGTAAATATCCTGGTCCCGGTACTTCAAGACTTCGCGTTCTATCAGTCCCCGTAAAACCTTTGGTTCCAATGCATCGAGTTCCCATGATTTACCGCCGAACCTCTTGATGTATTTTTTATACCTGGAGTCGGTCACTTTGGCAGGGTTTGGTGGTGGGCTGTAGACTTCTATCTGATCCATATTCAGGGCAATTCTGACAACTTTCACATAGACACCTTCGAGTCCAGCGAACATACCCTGCCTGTCCTCTATGTCCCTGGTCATATCGATCCCGGAAGGGTCATGGTCCCCCAGGTGAATTATCACCGGGATCTGATCTTTCCTCTGGCTGTGATAGATAAGCCTTTGTGCCGCCGACCACATTTCACTTAGACTGACGTACCCTTTACATGCAAAATGGTTGACATCCAGATCTTGGCATATCCTGGAGATTACCCCGACAAGGGCCTCTTTCTCGATCCACACTTCCGGATGAAAATCTTGACCCTCCCAATGATCCAGGCGAAATGAACGTGCAACTGCTCCAATGATGTGGCCCGGATCCGTCCAGTGAGTGTTCCCCATTAGGTTCCGTGTCCTGTCCTCTATGGAATACCAATCTATCAGCCCTGCCATTCGAGCATCACTGATAATACCGCCCAGCCGTTTATATTCGGAGTCTTTGTTCCGGATAAGATCCCTACTAACAAACTGGTAATACAGTTGGCGGAGAGTGAGTTTTAAATTATCCTGGACATACTCATCGATAATATCATTGGCCATATCGATTATCTTCAGAGTTGACCGTCTGAACCGTTTCTCTATATAAGCTGTTTTTGGCATTGGCGGCACCTATTCGAAAATTATTGTTTGTTCATAACTGAAAGTCTGGTCTGTGGTCATGTAACCTTGAAGACCCAACAGTTCATAATAATTAAACTTGTTCTCAAGGATCTCCTTTACGCCCACCAGTGGTTTATCGTAACCGATCCGGACATTGTTGTAGGTGATAACGTATTTCGGTATATTTACGCGACCCTTGGCAAAGTCGACCCCCAACTTGGTAGGAGCCCACATCCCGGAAGATCTTTTCTCATCCGATGGCAGGGTCCTGACAAGATCCCACAGTTTCAATTGAGAGAAATTCCTGTCCTTTGCCACAACATTGAATTCGTCCAGGTGGATATGATCTCCTTTGTAAACCCTGACCAACTTCACCAAAGAGGCCACAGCAGTCGATATTAGGGATTTCTTCCATTGCATTGCTTTCTGTTCGCAACATGGACAGATGCACCCGTTTTTATCCCCCCGGTGATCCCTCACAAATTGTTTGGCCTCATGCAATGACCGCATTTCTACCCCCTACATCCAGGAGTGTTTGCTCCAGGACAAACTGGTCGTTCAGAATCGCCACAACCAAGTCCTTTTGGGTCAATCCTTCCACCAGTTTAATTTCATAATAGTGTTTCGCCTTAACATTTTTAGCGTGATGAATTGCATCCGGTTTTCTGGCGAAATACATGTCCTCTGAACGTTCCGGGTCCCATACACTGTAAACTTTCAATGCCGCCTCCTTTCAGACCTCGACCATCAGATCTCCAAAGTTTTTAATTTCCTCTCTCCAGCCCTTTTCCACCCGGTCCCGGTGGGGACTGTCCAGGCGAATTGCTTGGGATCTTGCCTTTCCCTCACAGACATCTTGAAGCTCTGCAGAACAATGATATTCCAACCAACCGTCCCGTTCGAAAATTCTCCAATAGACTTTGTTCGCCACTCCATCACCCCCTATTCTTTGATTTTAAACCCTGCGTCATATGTTGCTTTCAGGTTGTTGAAAACGTTGGTGATCTCTTCCCGTTTCGACAACCAGATTGCCGGATGAACGGAAACCTTGATGATAATGTTCTTTTCCTTTGGCGGAACACTAACGGACGGACCTTCCTTTTCCTCGGAAAGATACCGATTCAGATCCAGAGGATTCAAGGCGGTCATGCTGATATCGTGATCAAAATCCTTCATACCCTTCAGAACGTCAGCCATCATGTCGTCATCGATTTCGGACAGTTCCGGAAGTTTGTTGTCGGCCACCAGATCCGCATGTTCCTCCGCCTCGGATGCATAATCCTGGTAATCGACCGGAACTTCCGTCATGCCCAACAATAATGCCGCCTCAAGTCGACCATGCCCGGATACGATGAACCCGGACAAATTCGACACCACAATTGCCTTTCGCCACCCGGTCCCCTTGATAATTTCCCCCAATAATTTGATCTGTTTAGAGGGATGTTGGTAAGGATTTTTCGGATTAGGTTTCAGTTCATCGACTGCCACCATCTTGTCGTAAGTACAATGTATTGTAATTTCAGGGGATTTCTCTTCACTCATAGTATCAGCCTCCTTGTCAGCTTGAAATTTTGTTACATTGAAAAAACAGCCCCACATAAACTTTTAGACCTCGATGACCGAAAC
>Ga0180438_10002528_pt1 | contig 29598 bp, 26 predicted proteins | sample SS_ome_12_FD_132455 | JGI IMG/M metagenome (GOLD analysis project Ga0180438, IMG submission 132455) | Hypersaline lake sediment archaeal communities from the Salton Sea, California, USA - SS_3_D_2 metaG | ecosystem: Environmental > Aquatic > Non-marine Saline and Alkaline > Hypersaline >...
GATGGTGTCCTCTGCAGATCCTTCCTTCGCCATGCTGTAGCTCCTTTCTCAGCCAGCCTGGGCGGGGAAAGTATCTCTTAAGTTTACACCACTTTTTCTCCCACGAATTCTGACGCCAAACACAAATGAACCCTCGACGACACGCACCGAGAAACCGCGCCAGTGCCGCCCTCGGGCAGGAGTTCGCTCGTATGAATTTGTATTTCTATAATGAAGACAGAGAGTCTTTGTTCGGGAGTGCGCGCTCATTCTTGCACCCCCTTGAGGAGTTCGCGAATTACGAGGTGATAAACACGGTTATGCGGCGACCAGATGTATGTTGATGAAGACGTGCCCAGTGCGGGGCCAACCCCCGTCGCTCCCGTCGGGTCAAAATCTATGTGAAACTGCGTCGAAATCGTTTTCGCGACGCAGTTTTTCTTATATTTCTAACTGCCCAAATAGGTGAGGTGTCGATGCCTATCGCACCCGCGATATTTAGCAGTATCGCTTCTCTTGAATGTCAGTTCCCAAAACACTGTCGGACCACGTGACGATTAGGGGACCCAGCTGATCACTTTCAAGAAATCGGCTTCTCAAAGTGGACTAGGTGGCTATTGAGATACGACCTTAGGCTGAGCAGTGAGCTTTTCGTGGAATTGGTCTTCCTCCCATCGTGCAAAGCATAGCCTCGCTACAGATTCAGATGAGGTTTTCTGCCCCTACGGTTGGAGGGAGTGGTAAGCTCCCGAGCCAAGCAAAGCTGCGGGAGCCTACCTACTGCAGGAGGTGGCTTGAGACTGTGATCATTCACTGTTCCCACAGATCACAGTTCTCCCGGTTGCCTTGACTACTTCCCTTGTCGGTTTGGCTTTTACTCTTCGGCCAAGACCGCCAACACCGTCTTGTGGAGGTGACCGTTGCTGGCGACGATATGTCTTCCCTCGTAGAGTCCCTCATCACTGCCCGTGTAATTGGTCACCATACCACCCGCCTCTCGTACCAGCAGGATGCCGGCGGCCACGTCCCATGGGTACAGTCCCTGCGCCCAGAAACCGTCCAGCCGACCGCAAGCCACATAGGCCAGGTTAATCGCCGCCGTGCCCAACCGGAGCAGGCCCTGCGTCCGATGCACAAAGCGCGTAAAAACCGCAAAGTTGCCGTCGGTAGCCGTGCGGCGCTCGTAGGCGAAGCCGGTCACCAGCAGCGCGCGCCCCAGTTCTGCCTCCTCCGTGACGCGTATCGGCGTGCCGTTCAGAGTGGTGCCACCGCCGCGCGTCGCTGCGAAACACTCGTTGCGCATTGGGTCGTAGACCACCCCCAGCAAGAGATTGCCGTCCGGCCCGCGCAGCGCGATTGACACAGCGAATATGGGGACGCCATGCGCGAAGTTGGTCGTGCCATCCAGCGGATCCACGACCCAGGTGTACTCCGAGTCATCGTTCCTGCTAGTTACACCGCCTTCTTCGGCCAGAATAGTATGCTCAGGGAATGCCTCGCGCAACTCGGCCACAATGAGCCGTTCAGATTCTACGTCGGCCCAAGTCACTAGGTCAACTTCCCCCTTGTAGCCGATGTGGCGGGGACGGTGATACGCATCGCGCAGCACGGCTCCTGCCCGGCGGGCGATGTCCTGCGCGCTGTGTAGGGCGGCAGCCAAATCAAGTGTGATGTGTCTCATAGCGTAGTTGTATACCCGAGAACACGCAGTCCTAGACAAGAAGGCGGGTCTGGTCCCCGCACGGAGACGCAACAAGCATCGGTGACCAAGAAAGGCTCATCTCTTGCGATGCGGCTCTCTAGGTTCAGTGGGGAGAGGTGGACTCAGATCATGGGAACTGGTGCTCAACTCTCAGGTCAGCTAGTCGTTGGGATCAAACTCGAGTGCCTCGAACATCTCGACCAATGGTTCGATGTCACCGTCGATCGCCATTGCGCGGCAGGGTCCTCCATTGCCTTCACGGATGCGTAGCGGCAGCGCCACTAGAATAACCTGCTCGCCCTGCAGACGATCCAGCCCACGCAGTGACTCAATGATGGCGACCTCTGCCTTTGGGTTAAGCAGAGCATGATGTACCTCAAAGTACTCAACAACTCGGAGGGTTGGCATGTCCATCGCAACGCAGGCTATTCCCTTTTCGGCCAGCCACTCGCAGGCTTCAACGGTCAGATTCGGCTGATCATTGAGATAGACCTCTACATCGTCTATCTGCTTGTCCCAGCCAGTGTGGAGGATTACGCGACTGCCTTTGCCAATCTTGTCGCTGAAAGCCTCTAGGTCAGCAACTGTGATATCCTCTTTGGCTTTCTTATGGGTGAGGTCCAGTACCCAAGCCGGGCCGAAGACGCGCCGGGCGTCGATCTCCTCGATGGTTTTTCCGTCATCAAAGAAGTGTTTGGGTGGATCGACATGGGTGCCCTGGTGGGTACCAAAGTATAGCTGGGAGAGATTGTAGCCCCGGTCCTGGATTCTTAGATGCTGCCAGACGGCCATCTGAGGATCCATACGGAAGTTCGGAGCTCCGTGATAGAGATCTACGGATAGGTCAACCAAGCGCAACATTTTGTCTACTCCTTATTGTCTGTCTGACTAGGCAATCTAGTTGTGTGTGGAGAGAGTGTGTCAGGGGGGCTGTGTCCCATGTGTATTTCGATGCCATGTCTCGTACACGGTAGTTGGGTGATGATGAACAGACCAACAACTGCACGTTACCTCCCGTAGCTGCAACGTGCTGTTCAGTAGTGAGTGACAGAAGAGAGTATTCGGTGAGCATTATAGGCCTTTTTGCTTGAGGCGCCAAAGTGCACTCCTGGCAAGTTATCAAACTGGGACCGTTGAGTCGCTTGATTGCAGCATATTTCTAGCCTGAAGTGGTGTCAAAAAAATTGGCTTGGAGCGCACCCATTTTGTCGAAGGCTCCCCGCAGAGAGGTGTAGATCTCCTCATAGATGGCATACAATTGACTGTAGATTCGGGTTTCCTTTTCGACAGGCAGATATGACGTCGCCACCTCCACAAGTCCGCCGAGTTCCTCCAGCGTGGAGACATGACCTGCACCAAGCATTGCCCAGAACGCAGCCCCAAGACTGGAGGTTTCCCCCCAACTTGGAACGAGAATCTCTTGGTCGAGGACGCTGGCAGCAACTTGTAGCCACAGCCTTGACCGAGTGAAACCCCCAGACGCGCGGACTTCCTGTGGTTCTCCAATCGTCTCGTTGATCACGTCCAGCACGCTGCGCAAGCGGAAGCAAACGCCTTCAAGTACGGCCCGCGCGATGTGACGTTGATCGTGCTGTAGGGTCAGTCCAAACAAGACGGCTCGAGCATTGGGATTCCAATGGGGGCTGCGCTCCCCTGTTAGGAATGGCAAGCACAGTAGGCCTTGAGCTCCTGGTTCGATCTGTGCCGCCCAGTCGATCAACTCATTGAACGAGAGCGCAGTTTCTCTTGAGAGGGCAGCGGACCCTTGGTTCAGAGCATCGCGCAGCCACTCGAGCGCCAAACCACCATTGTTGATTGCGCCACCAACTAGCCAATGCTGGGAGTCAATAGAATAGCACCAACTGCGCTCCTGTGGGTCGAGCATCGGCTCAGAAGAGATGACGCGCAAAGCACCACTTGACCCAACCATGCATGTTACCTGCTGCTCAAGCACCGCACCTGCACCGATGCTTGAGTTAACTGCGTCGCCGCTCCCCAGGATCAGGGGTGCGGTAGAACCAACGCCCATGGCTGCCGCAAAGTCAGTATTTAGTTTTCCGATGGTTTCCAGCGGATCGGTAAGCTCAAACAATTGTCCAGGCTCAATGTCTGCCAGTTCGAGGGCTTGTTCGCTCCAGGTGAGCGCGTGAGTATCCAGCAATCCTGACGCACCGGCGATCGCGTAATCCACCACTCGGCTTCCGGTCAAGCGCAGAGTGACATACTCTTTACTGGAGATAAACCATTCTGCCTTGTCAAATATCTGCGGCCGTTCTTCACGCAGCCAAATGATCTTGGCTAGCGGATACATGGAATGCACCGGACAACCGGTCTGCCGATAGAGCACGTTTACATCGTGAGTATTCCTGAGCGCGGTCGCCTGTGGAGCAGCACGATTGTCAGCCCAAGTGATTACACCAGTCAGGGGCCTATCGCGCCCATCAAGTGCTATCAAGCTGTGAAGAGCACCTCCCACGCTTAACCCGGTGCAAGCATCGGGTGGAACTCCTGCCGAGTCTATTGCCTCACGCACTGCTATGATAGTCGCGGTGACCAGACTCTCAGGGTCTTGCTCTTCCCACTGGCTGTGCATATCTTCAGCCGGATACAGGGCTGCACCGGAGCCGAGTACAGACCCCGTGCTGTCCATGACCACACTCTTACAGCTGCTTGTGCCAAGATCGACGCCAATCAGATAAGTTTCAACCTGAGGCTTTGTCATAATGTGCTCCCGTTTCTAGAAGCAACTCCAGTCAACCTCATCTTTCAGTATAAGATATCGCTTTGGGTGACAAATGTCACTGCGCTGGTTGACGTTATGCACTATCCTCGCTTTGCCATCACGCATAGCATGTATGTGGAACAGCGTTTCACATACAGTGGTGAAGCTTGTGAGTGAGAATAGGGGCGCCAAATCTATCCATAGAGCCCTTGATCTATTGGGTATTCTGCGGGAGCACTCCTCTGGCCTCACACTAACCGAGCTGGCCCAACAGTTGAGCCTCCCAAAGAGCACTGTCCATCGCATCCTCAATACCCTGCTCGAGCACCAGTTTGTGCGGGAGATGCCCCAACAGGGTAGGTATGCACTGGGGTACGAAGTTTTGCGATTGTCGCAGGCCTGCCTGGAAAGCCTCGATTTGGTACGAGAGGCACACCCAAAACTGGAAGCTCTGAACAGCGATCTCGACGAAACCGTGCTACTGGGCATCCTGGACGACTCCCGACATCAGGTTATCTACCTAGACAAGTTAGACTCTTCCCAAACGGTAAGGTTGGTCTCTCACATCGGTGAGAGAGCACCGGTCCACTGTACCGCTCTGGGCAAAGCAGCGTTGTCCTGCCTGGAGAGCGCAGAGTTGATGCCAGCGCTGGCCGACTACGAATTCGAACAGTTCACTGAACGGACCATTGTTGACATGGAGACGCTTCTGAAGGAACTGGCCGAGGTCAGAGAGCGAGGCTACGCTGTCGATTTTCAAGAGTACAGGCCTCAAGTGACCTGTGTCGCGGCACCAATCCGCAATCATGCAGGCCAACCATTGGCAGTGGTGAGTGTATCGGCTCCGTCGGGCCGTCTCGGCCCACAAAAACAGGAAGAGGTGGGGCGTCGTGTGGTTGAGGTTGTAGAAGAGATTAGTGAATTGCTCGCACACATGCCCTCCCAAGAAGTGCGGTGACATGCCGTGGCCACAGGCATATTCAGGAGAAGACACTCCTGTGATGACGCTTCCGTGAGTAGAACCATCGGAGAAGGGAGGAGATTTGGACCATACTCATTGGATGCCTTGCAATGACGTTCGAAGTTGTGAAACATTCTCAGGAGGGAAAGATGAATACACGCACCCTTAGATGGATGGCGATAACTCTACTTTTGCTCCTCGGCCTCACCCTGGTGGCCTGCCAGCCAGCTGCTCCCGCCGAGGAAGAGGAAGAAGCTGCTCCCGCTGAAGAAGAGGAAGAAGCTGCTCCCGCTGAGGAAGAGGAAGAAGCTGCTCCCGCTGAGGAAGAGGAAGAAGCTGCTCCCGCTGAGGAAGAGGAAGAAGCTGCTCCCGCCGAGGAAGAGTACGATATCTTCGAGAACCCCAAGGGGATGAAGCCTGGGGCGTGGAGCGACGAAATGGTCGACTGCGGGGCACTGGGACTGACCAAGGATCCTCCGTGGACCATCGGCGTCGCCAACTATAGCTTGGCGAACTCGTGGCGTGTTCACATGTTCGCGGAGCTACAGTACGCTGCCGACCACGACGACAGGATCGAGGAGCTAATCATCACCAACGCAGACGGAAACCTGGCCAAGCAGGTGTCAGACATTGAGGATCTCATGGCGAGGGGCGTTGATGGCCTGATTCTCCTGCCTCTCTCCGCGGACGGAATTGCCCCAATTGCAGAAGAGGCCTATGATGAAGGTTTCCCGATTGTCGTCTACAACAACGAAATCTCGACCGAGAAGTTCCACTCGATTGTGTGGATTGACGAATACAAATTTGGGTGGATCGGCGGCAAGTGGCTGAACGATCAGTTGGGAGGCGAGGGCAACGTCGTCATCCTCGAGGGCGTTGCTGGCACAAGCACCAGTGACCTACGGACGCAGGGCGCGATGGATGCCTTCGACGACGGCATCAACGTGCTGGCCCGCCAACCAGCTGACTGGGCCTACGACAAGGGCAAGGCTGCCATGGAGGACTTCATTGCTGCCTATCCCGAGATAGATGGCATCTACTCGCAGGGCGGCGCTATGTCGTTGGGTGCCCTGGAGGCGCTGGAGGCAGCCGGAAAGCCACTACTGCCTGTTCCTTCAGAGGGCTACAATGGCTTCCTCAAGTACTGGCAAGCACACCTGGACGAGGGATTCACGAGCGTCGGTCCCGACGAGGCGACCTGGCAGAGCGTCGAGGCACTGGATCAGATGATGGCCTGCTTGGAAGGGGAGACCATCGAGAAGTGGCACGAGCTTCCGCTTCCAGTCATCACGAATGACAACCTGGAAGACTATGTCTTCCCCGGTTGCCCAGACGGTGTGTGGGCCAACACTAAGATGGACTACGAGGCCATCGACGAACTGTATGATTGTGAAGAGTAAAGAGCAGTGCAACCCGAAGTGACGTAAGTAAAGGGGAGGGGGGAATAAACTCCCCTCCCCACTTGTTTGAGGAGGTCCAACCAGTGTCCAATGCGTTCCTGGAGATGCGTGGCATCACCAAGGACTTCCCCGGCGTTCGCGCACTGGACGATGTCTCGATCGCTGTCCCGCGCGGTGAGGTTCGTGCGCTGGTAGGCGAGAACGGTGCGGGAAAATCGACGCTCATCAAGATACTATCAGGCGCCTACCAGGCAGACCGGGGGGAAACCTGGCTACAAGGCCAGAGAATTGAGTACAACCGACCTCTGGAAGCCCTGGAACTCGGTATCGTCGCCATCTACCAGGAGTTCAACTTGGTGCCGCAATTGAGCGTCGCGGAGAACATCATGTTGGGCCAAGCGCCCCGTAGATGGGGTAGTATCGACTCGGTGGAGATGCACCGACGGGCCGGAGAGGTCCTCGACCAACTGGGCGTCCAGCTTGACATACATGTGAGCGTCAGTGAGTTAAGCGTTGCACAGCAGCAGATTACCGAGATTGCAAAGGCTCTTGTCCGTGACCTTCAGATTCTCATCATGGATGAGCCTACTGCTGCCCTCACCAATGTGGAGATTGAGTCTTTGTTCGAAGTCATCCGAACGCTCAAGGGACGCGGCGTTACGGTGTTGTACATCTCCCACCGGCTAAAAGAGATCTTTGCGGTCGCGGACTCGGTTACCGTCCTCAAGGATGGGAAGCTGGTAGACACGAAGCCTATTGAAGAGGTTACCAGAGACGACGTCGTCCGAATGATGATTGGCCGCCAGCTTGCGGACTACTATCCGCCAAAGGACACGGCCACGGACGAGGTGGTACTCAGAGTGCAGAACCTCAACTGGAGTGACTCGCTGCACGACGTGAACCTGGAGGTCCGACGGGGGGAGATTGTAGGTGTGGCAGGCCTGGAAGGTCAGGGACAGCGGGAGTTGGTCCGTGTCATCGTGGGCGCAGTCAGGCGAGATAGTGGGGAAATCTATCGCGACGGCCAGCCTATTAGAATCGAGTCGCCCTTCGATGCTCTGCGAGCCCGGATTGGCTTCATCCCCGACGACCGCAAGGCAGAGGGACTGGTTCTGGTGCGCCCTGCAAATGAGAACATTGCCCTCGCCAGCTTGAGAGAGCGGCTAAGGAGCTTTCTTTTCGTTGACGAAAGACGCGAGCGGAGCTTTGTGAGCAAGCTCATCGAGGCGCTTGACATCAAATTGGCAGGGCGCTCACAGGTTGTGATGAACCTGTCCGGAGGCAACCAGCAGAAGGTGGTCGTGGCAAAATGGCTGGGGACGGAGCCGGAGGTCCTGATCGTCTCCGAGCCGACTCGGGGGATTGACGTTGGTTCAAAGAGCGAAATCCACCACATTATGCGTGATTTGGCGCGCGAGGGCGTTGGCATCTTGATGGTGTCAAGCGAAATGCCTGAGATCTTGGGGATGAGCGACCGGATTGTGGTCATGTCGGGGGGACGGATCGTGGCGGAGATGCCTTACGAAGCTGCTACTGAGGCAGCTATCATGGCCGCAGCTACCACAGATGTGCTCGTTGAAGAATCCGCCAACTTAGGGTGAAACGAACCATGAGCGAGACCACAATTGCCGCAGGAACCCAACCCCGTGCCCGCCCGAAGGGAAACATCTTCCTAAGAATTGGGCCGGTCTATTACGCACTGGTCACGATCCTTGCGATTGGCACTATCTCGCAGCCGACGTTCCTCACCTTGAGGAGCGTCCGCAACATCCTGGTCAGTGCGACTCCTTGGAGCATTGCCACAATTGGCCAGACGGTGGTCATCTTGACGGCCGGCATTGACCTTTCCGTAGGTCCCGTGATTAGCATGACCAACGTGATTGCCGCAGACTTGATGAAGAAATATCCTGAACAGGCCATCTTGATTATCCTGCTTTGCCTGGCGGCTGGTCTTATGGTCGGGATCGTGAATGGGCTGGCCGTGGCCTATTTGCGGCTGAATCCGTTCATCATCACGCTGGCAACCGGCACGGCTGTCCAGGGTTTAGCCTTGGAGATTATGTACCAACCATCTGGAATGGTGACGTCGGGATTTCGACAGGTATCTCGCGGGACCCTGGGGCCGATTCCATACGCTGTCGGTTACCTGTTGATACTGTACCTAGTTGGAAGTTATATCCTCAAGCGAACGCCCTACGGCTTGTCAATATATGCCGTTGGTGGTAATGAGACCAGTGCCCGCCTGTCGGGTATCCGCACCAAGCGTATCCTGTTGTCGGTCTACGCTATCTCCGGATTACTGGCCACCTGCGCCGGGCTATTCATCGCCTCGCGCATTGGGTCGGGGGACCCTTTGGTTGGAGAACCATATGCGCTCGACTCAATTACCGCTGCAGTGCTGGGCGGCGCCAGCTTGTTTGGTGGTGTGGGCGATTTGTGGGGTGGTCTTGCAGGCGCACTGATCATCGCCATTTTGAGTACCTTGCTCAACATGAACAACATCAACCCCTTCTATCAATGGATTATCAAGGGTGCGATCCTCATCGGCGCTCTGGCGATTGACTTCTTCCGCAAGGGAGGGAGGCAATAATGGCAACGACGATGGTAGATGCAAAGGAACAGGCTCGTAAGCCGGAACAGAGAATTCGGATCAGCCCAAGCGCTGCCATCTGGCTTGCCGTAGCCGGGGTTTTGCTCCTGGCGCGCGTTATTTCGGCGGGTTTCTGGGATATGGCACACCTGCTCAATGTGACGCGTCAGGCTTCCAGCTTGGCCATTGCCACCGTTGGTCAGACTTTCGTCATCCTGACGGGCGGCCTGGACCTCTCAAATGGGATGGTCATCACGCTTGTCGATGTCGTTGCAGCCACGATTTTGGATGGAAAAGACGACCTGCTCGTACCCGTCATTTTCCTTTGCCTGAGCATTGGCGTCCTCGTCGGGCTCGTAAATGGTTTGCTCGTTACCAAGTTGAAGGTCCCTCCCCTGGTGGGCACCCTGGGGATGTTCGGCATTCTTAAGGGAATTGCCTATGTCTACACAGGTGGCTCTCCAAAAGGCTACATTCCCCCCTCTTTGACTTTCGTGGGCAGCGGCTTCGTTGGGCCGATACCCACTCAGGTGTTCTTTGGAGTTGGCTTCACCATCCTAGGTATCATTGTTTTGAGGAAGACATCTTTTGGTCGCTATCTCTACGCAGTAGGGGGGAACCCCACAGCCTCGCGCTTGTCAGGCGTGCGGACCGACCGTGTGATTACCATGGCATATGTCTCCTCTAGCTTGTTGGCGGCAATCGCTGGCCTCGTACTGGCCGGATATATCGGCGTTGGCAGCCTCAGCCTGGGTGATGGCTACAATCTGAACTCGATTTCAGCCGCTGTCGTAGGGGGCACTGCATTCTCAGGCGGGGTGGGCACGATCGTCGGCAGCGCGGGGGGGTCCTTGTTTCTGGCCCTCGTCATCAGCTTGTTGCGCTTCTTGGGCCTGCCATACAGCAACCAGCTAATGGTGCAGGGAGCAATTCTGGCTCTCGCTACCTATGCGCATGCCAGAGCACAACGCTGATAGGCGGCTCCGAACCTCATCATAAGGAAGTTGACGCCGGACGTCGATAACGATCTGAGGGCTGCCTATGACGCAGACTTGATGTGTTATGGTAAACAAGAATACAAGATTGTTCATTATCTCCAATGGATACATCGAAAACGATGTAGCACTTAACCTGCTGCTGCACAATCAGGCTACGATTGATGAGCCGAATAGGCCCGCCGAGTGGCACCGGGTGCCTTCCATCAGCCTTCTCATTTCTCACCCGAAGCTGGGTTGGGTACTGGTCGATACAGGCAGCCACAGGGACGCGATGAAGGGTCACTGGCCGGAAGAAGCCCGTCAGAAGATCCCACTCGTGCGAGCCGAGGAAGACATGCTGGGTGCGCGCCTTGCCCAGCATGATCTCAAGCCAGAAGACATCGACCTGCTTGTGCTCACGCATCTTCACCTAGACCACGCGGGCAATCTCAACCTTTTCTGCGGGACTCGTGCAGGCAGCCGCGTGATTGTCCACGAGCAGGAACTGAAGCAGGCGCTTTTCGACGTTTTCGTCGGACCCGACGATATGATCAACGGTTACCTTAAGGCTGACTTTGCCGGCTTGCCTGACATCGCTTTTGACCCGGTGGGTGGTGATGTTGAGCTGGCCGAAGATCTACGTTTACTCTGGCTGCCGGGCCATACGCCAGGCTTACTGGGTGTGATGGTTCACCTGGGGAACTCTGGCACGATTATCTACACTTCCGATGCTGTGAACTGGCAGCCAAATTACGGACCACCCTCCCGACTGTCGGGTGTCTTCTATGACACAGTTGCAATGAAGGAGAGTATTCGTCGCATCCGGTGGCTGGAGCGGCGATATGACGCCATGTTGATTTTTGGACACGATATGGAGCAGTTCGAGCGGTTGCGCCTTTCACCCGATCAGTACTACGACTAGCGCAAGGCACAGGAGACGAAGATGCCTAATCGCATATCTACAAGGATGCAAGAACTGCATTCGACTGGCGGCAAGGCCTTGGTTGTAGTTTTGATGCTGGGAGATCCCGACTTCGAGACCACTTTCGAGTTGGCCCAAATATATGTCGATCAGGGTGTTGATGTGATCGAGCTGGGTATTCCCACAAGCAGAGCTTACCTGGACAGTGAGACCATGCGGGAGTCCAACTCAAGGGCTCTTGCCTGCTCCAGTGACTATCAGAGATATCTTGACGCTATCGGGGAAATGCGGGCACAGAATCCGGAGTGGCCGCTCAACGTGATGATCTACCGAGACACGGTGGACGAAATTGGGCTTGAGCGATTTTGCCAAGCCCTGGGGGACGCAGAAATCGATGCTGCCCTGGTGGCCGACATTGCCGACCAGAGCGACGATTTTCGGCGCAACCTGGACACCCAACTACTGAAGCAGGACATTATCCCGCTCCGCTTCATGCCGCATCCTTTCAGGCCAGAGCAAGTGGACGACCTTAGGGAAAACGGGCGCGGGTTCATCATAGTCCAAACCATGACAGATGCGGAGGGCCAGCGGAAGACAGTGTTGCCCGCGAACAAGCAGACTCTTGACACCTTACGCAACGCTGGTATTCACACACCGTTGCTGATGGCCTACGGTATTAAGACACCGGAACACATTCACAAGTGCGTCGCTCTGGGGGCAGATGGCGTCGTGATTGGGACAGTTGTCCTGGACGCCGCCTATCGTCTGCCGAGGGCAGAGTTTGCGGCGATGCTAGCTGAACTCCACAAGGCTGTAGCACCCTGATGGAGGTGGATTGTGGGAGAGTTTCCGCTCTTGACGGAGTGTGATGTCCTCGTCGTCGGTGGCGGTCCGGCTGGATCCATGGCCGGGGCCGCAGCAGCGCGACAGAGAGTACGCACCGTTATCTTAGAGCGGCACGGGTTCCTCGGAGGGAACCTCACGGCGGCGGGAATTGACACCATGTATGGTTTCTACACCGTGGGTGAGAATCCTGTCAGGACAATTGGGGGAATTCCTGATGAGGTCATTGGTCGACTGGAGGCCCTGGAAGCGTGCTACGAGCGGCCCAATACGTATGGATCAGGTAATGGGATTACGTTTTCAGGTGAGCATCTTAAGGTAGTCCTGGAGGAGCTGGCGCTTGAGGCCGGTGCCCAGATTCTGTACCATGCCTTCGTGCCAGATGTCTACGTTGAAGATGGAAAACTGGCAGGCGTTGTGTTGGCCACAAAAGAGGGGCTTAAACGTGTTTCGGCTCGCATCATCATCGATGCAACGGGCGACGCGGACGTGGTCGCCCGTGCAGGCGGCGCCTACGAGAAGGCAGGTGAGGTGGGGCCGATTCAATCGTGCACCACGGTTTTCTTTATGGCAAACGTCGATGTTGATAAGGCAAAATCCTTCGGCAAAGAGGCCCTATGGACTGAGATGGAGAGGGCTAACCAAAGCGGGGAGTACAACTTGCCGCGTATCGAAGGCTCCTTCCATGCCACTCCATACCCTGGCATGATAGAAACGAATATGACCCGCGTCGCTAATGTCGACGCGACTGACGTTGTCGCTACCAGCGCTGCTGAGGTAGAGGGACGCCAACAGACACAGGAATACGTTCGCTTCTTGAGGGACAAGGTGCCGGGCTTCGAAGATGCCTTCCTGGTGAAGACAGGGTGCCACATTGGGGTGCGCGAAACCAGGCGTATTATCGGCGACTACGTCCTGCAGAGAGAGGATGTGCTCAAGGGCAAGCGCTTCGGGGACGCTGTCGCGCGCTGCGGTATGCCGGTTGAGGATCACCACGCCGGCAGCGATACGCGCTGGATTTACGTCGAGGACTACGGCTTCTACGACATCCCCTACCGCTGTCTAATCCCACGGGGACTGGACAACGTGTTAATAGCAGGACGCTGCTTATCAGCCACACATGATGCCCACGCATCAGCTCGCTCGTCGGCACCTGCGATGGGCATGGGGCAAGCTGCTGGCTTGGCCACGGCCATGGCCCTCAAGGAGAATAAGTCCGTCCGCGACATTGACGTGTCCGCCCTTCAGCAGAGGCTAAGAGAGTTGGGTGCGCCGCTATGAGATCCATCTACCTTGAGAGGACTTGGATATGTCAACCATTCAAACCGTACTGGGCCCTATTATGCCCGAAGAACTGGGCGTAACTTATTCCCACGACCACCTGCTCTTCTGCCCCCCACCGCCCTATTGTGAGAACGATCCAGACCTTCGTCTCGACTCAGTTGAGAATGCGATTCAAGACTTTCGCTTCTTCAAAGCTGCAGGTGGACAGGCCCTTGTTGAGATGAGCACAGTTGAAACAGGCCGTTCGCCGGAGGGCATGAAGGCCATTGCTGAAGAGAGTGGTGTGCACATCATCGCGGCTACAGGTCACCATGCGGCCAAGTTCAGCGGAGCATATGTTGCCGACAAAACGGCACAAGAGATTGCCGCTGAGATGATACGCGATTTGACAGAGGGTATGAATGGCACGCAGATCCAGGCCGGACTAATCAAGATAGGGACCAGTAAAGATGAAATGACAGCCAGTGAGCAGAAAGTCATCCACGCGGCTGGACAGGCTCATTCTGAGACCGGCGCTCCCATATCAACCCACACGGAAGCAGGCACCTTCGCTCTCGAACAGATTGAAAGTCTGCGTTCGGTAGGGGTAGAGCCTGAACACACGATCATCGGCCACCTCGACCGCAAGCTTGACTGGGATTACCATAAGGCCATCGCCGAAACAGGTGCTTACATGAGTTTCGACCAGCTTAGCAAGGAGAAGTACTGGCCAGACATTGAGCGCATTGCGTTCATCAAGCGCCTGACGGAGGCGGGGCATGGACACCAGGTTTTGCTTTCATGCGATTTGGCGCGCAAATCCTACTGGCCCAGCTATGGTTTCGGGAATGGCCCCGGCCTGACATACATTCTCTGGCGATTCGTGCCGTGGATGCTGGAAACGGGCATCCCGCGCGACGCTGTCGCTGACATGCTGATCAGAAATCCAGCACGGGCCTTCACTTGGAAGAAATGAGAGCACCCCGCACAACGCAGAGCATCTCACATATGTGAAAGGGTATGTTTAACTCAGATCCGGTACTCTGAGGACTACATTGCCGTCTGAGAAAGGTTGATTGCTTATGCCGGGGCCTTACCTTCTCGGGATTGATGTTGGGACGTCCGTTGTCAAGAGCGTGGTCTTCGATCAGGCAGGCAACGAAATCGCCATCAGTCGGAGCACGCCGGAGATTATCCGTCTGCACCCTGGTTGGTCGGAAGCTTCGATGGAGGCGTTGTGGGAAGACGTGATCCAGACTCTCAAGGGAGTGGCGACAAGTGAGGCCCTGTGTGACGGGGAGGTCGTCGGCATCGGCATCAGCGGCACCTGCTGCAGCAGTTGGCTGCTCGACGCGAAGGGCAACCCTGTTCGCAACGCTATCTTGTGGAACGATGGCCGCGCTGCAGACATCATCGGCGAATGGCAGCGCAGTGGCGTCATGGATGAACTCTTTCGGATTTCCGGGAATACTGTGTTTCCCGGCTACACGGTAGCTGTACTGCGCTGGCTGCAGAGGAACGAGCCAGAAGCTCTAGAAAAAGCCCGTTGGTCCGTCTTCTGCAAGGACTGGGTTCGCTACTGTCTAACGGGCGAAATCGTGAGCGAACACTCCGATGTGGGCTATACGCCTTACGACATCCGGGAGAGTGTCTACTCGGATGAGCTACTCGAACTCTGCGGCGTCGAAGCGCTGCGCCACCTGTTCCCAGATGTCCTGGAGCCTGGAGACGTGGCCGGTCACCTGCTGCCGGAAGTGGCCGAGGAGGTGGGACTACCCGCCGGGATTCCCGTCGTTGCCGGAATGGTTGACGTGACGGCGACGACATTAGGCGCAGGCTCTCACAGGCCAGGCCAGGCGACCACAATTGTGGGGACTAGCTTCCTGAACAACTTCGTCACAAAGGAGCCATCTTTCGAGCCGTTCGGAGTTGGCGTGCAGACTCGCACCGCTGGCGGTGTCTGGGTACGCTCGGTGATCAATACTTCCGGCACTATCAACCTGGAATGGTTCCTGGATCAATTCTGCTCCAATGAGAGGGAAGCCGAGGAAGCCGCTGGACGCAATGTATATGACTGGGCGGAGCGGGTCGCGGAGAAAATACCACTGGGCTCCGGTGGCATCATCTACCATCCCTACCTCAACACGACAGGCGTCATCGCACCTTTCCTCAATCCCACTGCCAGAGCGCAGTTCTTTGGTATCAGTGTGGAGCACACAAGAGCGCATATGCTGCGCGCGGTCTACGAGGGCACAGCGTTGGCAATGCTGGACTGTTCGGAGCAAATACCGGTCGAGATTGAGGAATGGTACATCTCAGGAGGCGGCAAGCGGAGCACCTTCTGGTGCCAGATGTTTTCGGACTCTACCGGGCACACCATCCTGGTCCCGACCGGCGACGAGTTGGGTGCTCGTGGTGTTGCGGTGCTGGCCGGGATTGCGTGTGGAGTCTACAGCGACCTGGACGATGCCATGAAACAAGTCATACGTGTAGAGCGGCGGCACGAGCCAAATCCTGAAGCGACAGAGAAATACCGGCAGATCTACAAGCTTTACAAGGAAATCTACGAGCACGTGATGGATGATTGGTGGGAGCGCCATCGGTTGTTGAGCAAACTAGAAGAGTGATTGGTGGCAGCACAGCCTGAGCTTCTCTTGCAGTTGACAGGTTTGGATCAGTGGAATCGGTCCCAATCGCCGTCAACAGGCATGCGCTGGCGTGCGAACACCTGCTCATCTGCGGTCCAGTCTTTCCTCACGAAGTGGTGGGCTTTTCAGGGGGCTACAAGTATGTATTCCCCAGCATCGGCGAGCAAGCTTGACAGCGACGGTGGCCCAGGCGCGGGAGCAGCTAGGCATCTGAGCGCTACCCGTTGGATTTGTTGTTCCAGAGGAATTTGTCGATCTCAAGGAGCATTCCTATTATGGCCAGGTACAGTCGCCTGACCGTTCTCACGACAATGATTGAACCCGGCCTTGTTCCGCTCTTCTACCACGGGGATGTCGAGGTTGCGACCCGCATTGTAGAAGCTTGCCTCGACGGGGGCGCCCATTGCATGGAGTTCACCAACCGTGACGATAGGGCGATCCGGGTTTTCGAGCAACTGGTGCGTCGTTTCGAGGACGATGCCCGCTTGGTGCTCGGCGTCGGGTCGGTGGTCGACCTGGGAACTGCCACCCTGTATATCCAGTTGGGTACCAACTTCGTTGTTGGCCCGACACTAAATGCCGAAGTGGCACGCGTTTGCAACCGGCGCAAAGTCGCCTACATTCCCGGCTGCGGGACTGTGACGGAGATCTCCCAGGCTGAGGAATTGGGTGTGGAAATCTGCAAGTTTTTCCCTGGAAGACACATCGGTGGGCCCGCCTTCATCAAGTCTATTAGGGGACCAATGCCTCAGACACGGATAATGCCGACTGGTGGAGTCATGCCAACCAAGGAGAACATCCGTGACTGGTTTGAGGTTGGGGTGGCAGCTGTAGGGATAGGCAGTAGGCTGATCACCAAGGAAGCAATAGCATCTGGAGACTGTGCTACAATAACCAAAGGCGTGCGGCAGGTCCTAGCCTGGATCCAGGATATCCGGGGTGATGCACCGATCCCGGATTGACGTGGGCACGTAGAGCGCTGGCGCCGGCACGGCTTGGTGCACGCACACAGCACCAAGAGGCTGCGACAATACGTTGGGACAGGTGGGCCCCTCCCAATTGGGGAGCTCACCCCGTCTCTCGCGCTCATGCTGCGCTATGGTGACTTATGAGTTAACAGCGCCAAGCGCGCTTCCTCAATGCCGGACTTGACAGGATAGCCAAGCTCGGACAGCGTGTGTTGGAGCTTTTCCAAGGTAATCAACACGGAGTCCGGGTTAGCGGACTCTCCCATCGTGCCAATCCTGAAGCCGGAGGCAAGAAAGATGCCGTGAGCGTTGAGCATTCTGCTCATGATTTCTGTCCAGTCGACCGGTTGGTCAAAGACTATGCGAGTAGACACGGGAGAAGCTACGGCCTCGTCGGCGTAGACTTTCAAACCCGTCGCTCTGACGCCAACGCGTACGGCCTGAGATGCGAGGTCGTGGCGTGCAAAGACCCGCTCGGGACCCTCAGCGAAGAATGCTTCTAACGCGGCGTGTAGCCCGGCGACAAGTGTGTAGGAGGGGGAGGGCCCATGAACTGCCTTGCGAGTGGAAGTGGATACATCGATCCACCTCTCAGTGGCATGAGCCCGTGCCAGACCGGCATGGTATTCTCTCCACACTGTGAGGTCGAGGCAGAGGGACGTGGTCGGGGAATTCCTTTGTGCGATACTCTCCCATGCGCGCTGGCTAACGGAAACAATAGCCAGACCTTGTGGACCGTTAAGGCACTTCTGTGGACTAGTAAAGGCCACATCGATATGCCAGTCGTCCACATGCAACGCGGTTCCTGCCAGTGAAGCAACAGCATCCACGAGGAATAGCTTGTCGGGAAACTCGTAAGCGAGCATTTGACCAATCTCATCGATCGGGGTCATGATGCCTGTGCTGGTATCGCAGTGTACCGCAGCGATCAGGGCGATGTCTGGATTCTCAAGCAGGACTTGGCGGATTGACTGGATGCCGACAGCCTTTCCTTCTAGCGCTTCAAGGTTGATGGCTGTCCCTCCAACGATTTCGGCCAAGTCGGCCATGACCTGGCCATATTTGCCCGAGTTAACCACCAGGATCTTTTCCTCTGGTTCCACTAATGTGCACAGTGCCGCCTCCAAGCCATACGTGGCGGAACCAGCGATCAGGAGCACATCGTTCTGAGTGTGCATAAGCTGGCGCAAGAGCGCGATAGTCTCAATCTCAAGGTTCCAATAGGCAGGGTAGTAGATTGGCCCCTTCACCTGCGTGCCCATAGCCTCGAGGACTCTGGGGTGTAGAGATGTCTGGCCACAACTCATGTTCAAAAGCGCCATGGTGTGCCTTCCTTGGTAGTGGTGTTCATTCAATAAGTCGACGAGTCCAGAAGCAGCCCTGTTCTATTAGGCCCAGACTTCAGCACCAGTACATTGAACTATGTGACGGTCCGCTCTGCAAACCAAAGTTGCTGGCACCTACGAGCCTATCTCTAGCCAAGCTCCGACAGCAAGTAGTGAGGGAAGGATAAGGGCATGCCTCCAGACGTCGTCTCTTTGGGTGAACCGTTGTTGGAACTCAACGCCACTGAGGCCGGTGCGCTCCACGAAGTCCGCAGCTTCGAGGTCGGTTGGGGGGGAGACACGTCGAACTTCGCGATTGCCGTCAGTCGGATGGGCGGAAGTGTGGGCTACATCTGCCGCCTAGGTGCCGATGACTTCGGCCAGATCCTGTTAGATCTGTGGCTGGCCGAGGGTATCGACACAACCCACGTCACTCGTGACAAGGACGCACCCACCGGCATCTACTTCATCTCTCGCCGAGGCGAGACCCACTCCTTTACATATTACCGCAAGAACTCGGCGGCCAGCCATATGACGCCGGATGATGTGCCAGAGGAATACATCGCGGATGCCAAAGTGTTCCATACGTCAGGAATCAGCCAGGCGATCAGCAACTCGGCCTGCGATGCAGTATTCCACGCCATCAAGGTGGCACGAGACGCGGGGGTGCTCGTATCCTACGATCCCAATGTGCGGCTGAAGCTCTGGGGCGCACAACGCGCCCGCGCCATCATTCTGGAAACCATCAGCTTGGCTGACTTTGTGCTGCCCAGCCTGGAAGACTCCAAACTCATCACCGGGTTAAGAGACCCAGAGGCGATAGCCACCCAGTTGTTGGAGCGTGGCCCACGGGCAATTGCTCTCAAGCTGGGGGGTGAGGGCGTTCTGTTGGCAACCTCGAACGAGTTTCAATACCTTGAGCCCTTTGAAGTGTCCTTTGTCGACGCAACTGGTGCAGGCGATGCATTCGATGGGGCGTTCATAGCCGCCCACTTGCGGGGGAGCCCCCTCCCGGAGTGTGTGCGCTTCGCCAACGCCGCGGCGGCGCTCACAACCACCGGCTGGGGTGCAGTCGCGCCCATCCCGCAACGAGAGGATGTCGAGGCTTTGATAAGGAGCGCCTGAAGGCTTTTCGGCTGGATGCCCACTTCTGGCACATGGTGTCACGCTGCAAGACGCAGGCACACTCTCCGTGAGATTGTCAAGCCATCAACTTGTTGGTGAAAATCCCGGCCGGACTTCCGACTGGAAGCAGTAGAGCCTAGACCACGGAGGAGACTTGCGCCCTGCACCTCAGCTGGAGCTTGACCCCAAGCCAACCATAGAAGCCAGCCCTGCCATTGTGGAAAGGAAGCCCGAAATGACGGAATGCTATCTTCTGGGGATTGATCTAGGGACATCTGTCGCCAAGAGCGCGATTTTTGACAGAAATGGCAGAGAGGTTGCAGTCAGCCGACGCACCCGGGACATAATAAGGTTGCACCCTGGTTGGTCGGAAGTCTCTATGGGGGCGTTGTGGGAAGATGTGAAAGAGACACTTAGGGAGGCCGCAGCCAGCGATGCGCTGAAGGACGGAGAAATCGTTGGCATCGGCCTGACCGGTATCGCCTGCGGTTCTTGGCTAATCGATGAGGCAGGCAATCCGGTTCGAAACGCCATCTTGTGGAATGACGGTCGCGCGGCGGACATTATCAGTGAATGGCAACGCAGCGGCGTGATGGATGAACTCTTCCGAATTTCCGGCAATATCGTCTTCCCCGGCTACACGGTAGCCGTACTGCGCTGGTTACAGAAGAACGAACCAGAAGCCCTGGAGAAGGCCCGCTGGACTGTCTTCTGCAAGGATTGGATTCGCTTCTGCCTGACAGGCGAGGTGGCCAGTGAGCATTCCGACGTCGGCTACATGCCCTACGACATTCGGAAGGCAAAGTACTCAGAAGAGTTACTCGAACTCTGTGGGATTGAGAAGCACCGCAGACTCTTCCCCACCATCCTCAAGTCTGATGAATTGGCAGGATACTTGCTTCCACACGTTGCCGAGGAGGTTGGACTTCGTGCAGGCATTCCCGTTGTTGCAGGCTTGGCTGATATTGTGTCTTCCTCGCTTGGAGCCGGGGCTTTTCGACCAGGTCAGGTATGTTCCATAGCAGGAACCAGTCTGCTAAACAACTTCATCGTCGCTAAGCCGTCATTCGAGCCGTTTGGCGTGGGCGTGCAGACTAGCACCGTCGGTGGCGTCTGGGTACGCTCACTGGCAAACACTTCCGGCACCATTAATCTGGAGTGGTTTCTGGATCAATTCTGTGCCAGCGGGCAGGAGACCCAGAATGCTGTCGATCAGAGTATATTCGAATGGGCAGAACAAGTCGCCGGGGAAGTGCCCATCGGCTCCCGAGGTGTTATCTACCATCCCTATCTCAACACAGCCGGTGTCATCTCACCCTTCCTCAATCCAGCTGCCAGAGCCCACTTCTTTGGGATAAGTATCGAGACCACAAGAGCAGACATGCTGCGAGCAGTGTACGAGGGCACAGCGCTCTCGATGCTCGACTGTTACGCACACATGCCGTTTGAGGTGGAAGAGTGGTATATTTCTGGAGGTGGCAACCGGAGCGCTCTTTGGTGCCAGATGTTCGCGGATTGTACCGGCCAGACTATGCTGGTCCCCGCAGGCGAGGAACTGGGAGCTCGAGGTGCTGCCTTGCTGGCTGGGATTGCATGTGGCGTCTACGAGGATTTAGAAGAGGCTATGAAACGCGTCATACGCATTGAGCGACGCCATGAGCCCAACCCCGAGGCCACTGAGAAGTATCAGAAGCTATACAGACTCTACAAGAGGATATACGAGCATTTGATGGACGATTGGTGGATGCGCCATCGGTTGCTGAGCAACCTAGAAGAGTGATTGGTGGCAGCAGGGCCTGAGCTTCTCTCGCAGTTGATAGGTTTAGATCAGAGGTGTCTGTAGGCCAGGGCAGTCCCGAGGAAGTGCTGGGGAAGAAACAGATCCACGAAATCGTTGAGGAGACGCTAGAGCGTGCTGGCCTCGACGGAAAGCGGGTCCTGTTGCTTGTGCCAGACCTGACGCGCACAGCCCCTATCCCCATGCTTTTCCGAATACTGAGCGAGCAAATCCGCCGCAGGGGTGGAGCGCTCGACGTGATGGTAGCCTTGGGTACCCACCGAAAGCTGGACAAGAAGAGCCTCTGCCGCCTTGTCGGGATTACGCCTGACGAGTGGCGGCGCGACTACCCCGACATTGGCTTGCTTAACCATGACTGGGACGAGCCGGGGGTTTTCCAGATGCTGGGGCACATCTCGGCAGAGGAGACTCGCACCCTGAGTGGCGGGTTGTTGGTGGAATCGGTCCCAATCGCCGTCAACAGGCATGCGCTGGCGTACGAACACCTGCTCATCTGCGGTCCAGTCTTTCCTCACGAAGTGGTGGGCTTTTCAGGAGGCTACAAGTATGTATTCCCTGGCATCGGCGAACAAGCCTTCATTGACTACTCCCATTGGCTGGGCGCGCTGCTGAGCAGCCGACACGTTATCGGCAAGCAGGACACACCAGTGCGAGCAGCGATAAACAGAGCAGCCGCAATGCTGCCACCTCCTGTGAACTGCCTCTCACTGGTAGTCCGCCAAGATGGTGCACTTCTGGGCTTGTACGGCGGCAATCCGGTTGAAGCGCAGGCCAACGCTGCAGCGCTCTCGGCGCAGGTTCACATCGTCTGGCTGGAACAGCCGGTGCAGCGTGTTCTTGCGATGGCAGCCCATCACTACGATGATCTGTGGACGGCTGCCAAGGCGATGTATAAGCTTGAGCCTGCCATCACAGACGGTGGTGAGGTGATTATCTACGCGCCGCACATTGACGAGGTGTCCTACACGTACGGCCCCTTGATTAACCGGCTGGGATATCACGTGCGCGACTACATCCTGGCTCATCAGAGTGAGTTCGAAGACATCCCGCGTGCCGTCTGGGCTCACAGCACGCACGTGAAGGGTGATGGGGCATATGAGGACGGCATGGAGACCCCGCGCATAAGTGTCACGTTGGCGACAGGTATCCCGGAGGAACGATGTCGGCGCATTGGCTTGGGCTACCAAGACCCCGCTTCGATAGACCCCGCGACCTGGCTGGAAGGTCAGGGTAGCGGTGCGTTGGTGGTCGAAAAGGCTGGCGAGACTCTGTACCGCGTCAGAGAGGTCGGATCAGCTGATGTGTAGCAAATCAGGCTCTGGCCTGATAGGGGTTGAACGCATATCTATGATTGGAGGAGGAGGCTATCATGTCCAGACTGACAGTATCTGACCTTGGTCTGCGTCCGCTCTGCCCGACAGTGATTGGCTCCTCGTCTTTTCCGGGCTGGTATGCGTACTTCCAGGAGCAGGTGGATGCGCATCCCGATTGCTTTGGCCCCGCCGATCTTGAGGAGGCACTCACCGATGCGGTTCGCTTGGCCCTGGAGGACCAGGTGCGCGCCGGTATCGAACTGGTCACGGATGGGGAGATGGGGCGGGTTGACTTCAACCTGGGCTTCTACGACTACCTGACTGGCATCAAGGCCGAGCCAATTCCCCGGCAACTTGGCGTGCCCGCGCATGATCAGCGGGGCAAGTACACTTGCGTCGCCCCTCTCGGGGCACCTGGCGGGCTGGGACTGGTTCAAGAATATCGCCGGTTGCGCTCCCTCACCGACCTGCCCATAAAGATGCCGATTCCCGGGCCGTTCACGCTCGCCGGTCGGCTGATCGGTGGCGACATCTACCCTGACCGGGAGGCCATCACCGAGTCACTCATTCCCATCGTCAATGCAGAGATGTGCGCGGTCGTCGCGGAAGGCTGTCGGTTCATCCAGATGGACGAACCCAGCTTCGCCTGCCACCCTGACAACCCCAGTCCGTTTGTGGACATCATCAACCGCACCATCGAGGGCGTGGATGCGTTTGTGAGCATGCACATGTGCTTCGGGAACTTCCGAGCGCGCGCGGTCGGCCACCGGAGCTATGCACCTCTCTTCCCCGGCATCCTTTCCGCCAACGTCGACCAATTCGCGCTAGAATTTGCCAGCCGTGAACTCAGCGAAATTGAGTTGCTAGGCGACGTGGTGGACGCCGGGAAATCCGTTGCAGTGGGCCTCGTGGACGTGAAGAATCTGTGGGTTGAGCCGGTGGAGTTGTTGACAAAGCGTATCGAGATTTGCCTGCAATACGTCCCACCGGAGGCCATGCATGTCACGCCAGATTGCGGCTTCAGCCAGACGGCGCGCTATGCAGCCGTCCAGAAGATGAAGAACTTGGCAGCCGCTGTGAGCCAAGTGCGAGAACGGCTCAGCCTGTAGGGTGGAAAAACCTATTCCGAGCGAGAAATCACCCTCAAGCAGCCTCGCGATAGTAGTCGGAGAGAAGACCACCTAGCGCTGCTCGACGACGCATCTCCCCCTGCCCTCTGGGCCTTTCAATTGGGTCTGGTATCCGCTGGTTGATGCCCTGATGCGGGCGCGCGCCATTGTAGTATGCAACATACTCTATCAACACCCGGTGCAGGTGTTGTTCATTTACAATGAGGATGTGGTCAAGACACTCTAGGCGGACAGAGCGCACCCAGCGCTCAGCCACGGCATTCGCCCGCGGCGCGCGATACGGAGTCCGGATAATCTTCATCTTCTCACCTCTAAACACGGTATCAAACGAACGCGTGAACTTCTGGTCGCGATCATGGATCAGGAAGCGATGAGGCTTTGCTTCTGAGGACGTTTCTTCCAACGTCCAGATCAATTGTCTCGCCTGTTGGGTTACCCACCTATTGTCGGGGTTTGTGGTGCAACCCGCGAAGAACACCCGGCGGGTTCCCAACTCAATGAAGAACAGCACGTGGACCGTCTTGAGCCAGATAGTTTCGATCGTGAAGAAATCGCAGGCCAGTATCTGGTCTCGATAGTGGTTAAGGTGGCAGAGGCGATGCAGCTCATCTGTGGCTTCGTAGCCCCCATGTGCTTGGTAATCCCAACCTCAGCCTGGATGTCCAGGTATGTGGGGATTCCATCCTCGGTTGAGTAGACTGGCTCTTGCGCCAGGGTATTCATGGCGGTTCCTCCCGTTCGGATTCTTTCCGATATCACTGGCGTGCCTCACCGTGCTACCCGTCGCTCCGGATGACCGCTCGAAGCGTGCTGAGGCAGAGCCAGCGACAGCCCACATCCATCGTACCTGAGCTGGCCAGCGGTGCAGACCCCAAAAAGTTGGATCTCCCAGATCGTGGAAGGTCTGGTATCCTAGATGAGCGTGGTTCTGCTGAGGGTTGGGATAAGACGTGGTCTTCCCACTGAGCGGGAGCAAGTACTTGCGGGCCGGGAGGGGCTGGGACAATGAGAAAAAGAGGTCTTGCCATCATCGGACTCGCACTGATTGTGTCCGTCTCCCTGGCTGCCCTGGTGGCTTGCCAACCCGTGGCCGAGACCAGCACTCAAACACCCGAATCCATGACCCTAGATTCGCTGCAACGGGTGGATGACTTTCCCCTGTACGTGATGACCTACTATGGCGACTATGGCTTCAGTGAAGTGCTGGACAACCAGGGTCAGGCGTCCGTCAGCCAGGCAGAGAGTGAGGACTGGGCCTGCACCACATTCGCAGCCCTGAACGCAGATGGCGACGCCATTCTGGGCCGCAACTTTGACTGGGAAGAGCATCCGGCCTTGCTTCTGTTTACCGACCCACCGGACGGATTTGCGTCTGTGTCGCTGGTAGACATGGCATATATGGGCCTCGGTCATTACGAACCCACCGGGCTGATGCGAGAAAGGCTGCTGGAGGCTCCCTTTCTACCTTTTGACGGCATGAACGAGGCCGGGCTTGCTATCGGCATGATGGCAATCCCCCACTCGGAGGGAGGGCAGGATCCGGAAAAGGTCAATTTGTCCAGTCTGGAGGTTATCCGCCTGTGGCTTGATTATGCAGCCAACGTTGACGAAGCCATTAACCTGGCCCAAGACATCAACGTCAGTTTCGAGGGTGGTCCCCCCGTTCACTATCTGATCGCCGACTCTTCGGGCGAGTCTGCTGTCGTCGAGTTCCTGGACAACCAGGTGATAGTCACACAGAGTGACCAGCCGTGGCAGGTCGCAACCAACTTTGTCGTCGTCGAGGTTCCCGAGGGCAGAAGAATCCTCTCACGTGAACGGTATCGGGTCGCATATGAAACGCTGGAAAGGGCGGATGGTTTGGCTACAGATGATGAAGCGCTGGCCCTCCTCGATGCTGTGTCCAGGTCAGGGCCATCATCACCGACTATATGGTCGGTCGTCTACAACATGACGACGGGTGATATCCAGGTTGCGATGGGACGACAATACCATACCGTACATGGGTTCAGCCTCGAGATGCTCGCCCAGTGATAAGGGAGAAGCCCGGTGGGCTCTTCCCACTCCCAGTGGCTGTACCGATATTGTGACCGGGCGCATCTTTTTCGTCAGCATAAGCTATCATAGTCTATGGCACACGCCACACCACAATGGTTCCATCGTATGAAATGGTGGCAAACATGGTTCCATCTGGACTGAAAGCAACCGCACTCACCGAGTCAGTATGTGCCTCTTCATAGACTGCGATGACCAATCCTGTCGCGGCATCCCAGATCGCTACGTCTCCTTCGGAACCTCCACCTACGATCAGAGAGCCATCCGGGCTGAAGGCCACCGCATACGGGAAATCAAACTCATCTGCACCTTCCATGACCAACACCTGTTCCCCGGTCACGTAATCCCAGATAATGACATCCATGCTGCTGGCCGTCGCAAACTGGGTGGACTCAAGGGGATGCCAGTCGAGATCACTCTGATCGCCCAGATCGGGGTTCCATTGATTTGTAACCACTCCGCTGGTTGGATCAAGGACGTAGATTGAATCGTCCCAACTGGCAACCACGACGGCGCTCCCATCTGGCGTGAAGGCAACCGCACCGAATCCTCTTTCGGAGAAATCGTCGAAACGCACCACTGGTGATTGGGCTGCCACATCCCAGACGATGACGCTGTCGTCAAATCCTCCGGTGACAATTTGTGTCCCATCTGGTGACCAGCCTATGTTGTTGATAGCACTGCTATGCCCGGTATCACGGTCGCCAAAAGCGGCCACCACCTCATCCGCGGCCGGGTCGTAGAGCTGGATCCGGCCATCCAGGTCACCAACCGCCAATAGGTCAAAATCTGGATTGTAGGCAATGGCTTCTACGGTGGCCCCAATCAATCCGGCGCTACCAAAGTCGCCATGAAGATCTAGCCGCTCAAATGTGTTGACATCCCAGTGAACAATCTGGGAGCCGCTCATTCCAGCCCAGATTGTGGTGCCATCCGGTGACCATACGCCCGTTCCCAATCGCCCGGCAAACCCTTCAGCGGCGAGTTGCCTCTCACCGGTCGCAGCATCGCGCTTGTAGATACTGCCATCCGAGTCCAGTGTATAGAGCAGGCTACTATCCGGCGAAAAGGCAACGTCCAGGATTGTGATCCGTTGGTCCTCAACCTGATACAATTCGCTGAAATTGACGGCATCGTAGACAGACGTTCTGCCCTGATTGAGCCCGAAGGCGATCAACGCATCATCCGGTGACCAGGCGGCACTGGCAAAATGTGTCGATTCAATGACGTGTTGTGGTGTACCGGTGGCAAAATCCCAGATGATCGCTTCCTTGGCGGCATCGGCCAGCAACAGCGAACCATCGGCGTTGAATACCAGTGCTGTAACTGCTCGTGAATGCTCCGCACCGAACCGGCGCGCGACTTCGCCAGCAGCCACATCCCAGACGACGATCTCGCCCGTTTCACCGTCTTCTGCCGTCGCGCCGCTTACCAACTGACTACCATCAGGCGTCCAGGCCAGGGATTGCACATTCTTGGCATGACCGACCAGTTCGACGGCCATTTCACCTGAAGTCAAGTCCCACAGTCTGACGAACTTGTTATTTGTTGTCGCTAACTGCGTGCCATCCGGGCTGAAGATAGCAACCCCGTCCAGATCGGAGTTAGATATTCGCTCACCGATCAGCTCACCCGTCTCAGCATCCAGAATGTAGATATGAGATTGGGTCAGGGCTGCCAGTTGCGAGCCATCCTGATTGAACGTTGTACCCTGAACAGGGGCGCTCAGCGGCGTGTGCCAGACTGTGTTCATCGAATCCGTGCTGTACGAATAGACGCCAATTGTGGATCCTACTGCCAGGGACTGACCATCAGGTGAGATTGTCATCGATGTGGCAGTTCCACGACCGATTCGCGCCAACGCGTCACCAGGCACGGGCCCTTCATAGGGCGTCTCGGTGGGTACTGCCGTAGCTGTGGGGGGAATGGGGGTGGCCTCTTCAGCCGCGTCATCAACGACAGCCCCAGCAGTATCCTTGGCGGCTTCATCAGAGGGTTCATTGCCACCCAGTCCACAGGCCAGTGAGGCCAGCAACAGCAGAACCCAGGCTACCAACACAAAGCCACGTTTGGTCATCATGCTGCTCCTTAGGGTGGTAAGCGCATTTCAGGACTGCACGGAAGTTTCAGCCACTGGAATCAGACTCGTTGAGGGGTAAGCACGAAATCATGTGAAAGCCACCGTGGTGTTCCAATACTAGCCCGGGGCAACGTTGCTGCCCTACAGCAGGTGTGCTGGAAGCGCCTCTGATACGACCGCCGATCGCTACTGCGCGGACAGGAAGATCACCTGCCCCGCAACATCCTCGGCATGCAGGCGGGCATGCAGGGCCCGTATCTCGCGCACCCACCTTCCAATGCTGGCCTTCTGCTACGGGGCGAAGATGATGCCGGCATGCTCCACGCCCTCACTGGCCAGCCTGAGGAAGTCCGCGTCGTAGGTGCACAGGACACGTCCCAGCGCTGTGGCCCGCTCCAGATGGTTGCGGTCGTCATCTCCGAGCACTTCAAGGCTGTGGGCAGATACAACATCCAGACCGCCTGCCGCCAACTGCTCGCTGACCGCCAGTTCGACGCTCTCGTCAAAGTAGAGTTTCAGGTCACTCGACGCGGATGAGTCGGCCACTTTGCGCCAATCTGTCGCGGTAGGTCTCAGCCCTGTCAGCCTCAGTCTGCATCAGAGCGTCGATTTCGGCTTTGTGCTGGTAATAGTAAGCCAGAACAGCGTAGACCCGCCCGAGGTCAAGGTTGAAGTTGACGGCCAGTTCGTCGGGGTTATGACCCCGGTACAGGTGGCTGGCCACGACGTCTGTGACCCGTATCCGTGTCCCGGCGATGATCGGCTGCCCGCCGTGCACGTCAGCGTCAGAGACGATTGTCTCAATAGAGTGGATGGTCGCCATGAGTTATCCGTCAGCTCACCTTCACCGAACGTGTTCTGGCAGTATTGTAGCACGCAATGCCGGGTCGTACCGGGGCGGAAGCGCATGCTGGGGGATGCGCCCGCCCGCCAAGCCGGCATGTCCCGGGGGCGCATCCCCGAAGATTGTCTCTCAGTCCAGTTTCATCCCTGGTCTGGCAGCGCTCCTGACGGAAGCCACGAAAGTGTCCGTCAGCGCCGCCCTCGGTGGCTGGTCGTCGTCCGCGACATAGCGCCCGTTCTGCATCCGCTCCAGCATCTGGATGACCTGGTGCAATGCCCGGTTGACCTCGTCCAGCGCAAACTCGGATTCCTCATCCTGGTGCTGGCCCTCGTCCAGCGCCAGCAGCGCCTCGGTCAGGACGTGGCGCACGCTGAAACCTTGCGCGTACCAGGCGTGCAGCACCTCTCTGGCCCGCGCCTCACGGGGGTTGTCTTTGTCCAGCCGGAAGCTGATTACCTCGCTCATGGTTCGGACTCCGTTTCCGTCATAGCAGCCCCAAAGCCTCGTACAGCCGCCACAGCTTCAGCCCGCCGCGCACGTTGGCCAGGTGGATGCTCTCCACCGCGTCGGCCAGCAGCACGTGCTCGTGGCCCAGGATAGGTAGCAACCGTTCGTAGAGCATGGCGCTGCCGCCACCCGTCAGGATGACCGTGTCCCAGCCCAAGGCGCCGCCCGCCACGCGCTGGTAGGTGTCGGCCACCCGGTTGAGCAGGACGCTGGTGGCCTCGCGGGCCTCATTCTCGCACGGGTATGCTCGCCCCCCGCCGTCGAAGACGCCCGTGGCGATGGCACGTCGCACGCGGTCGGGCGGCAGGGAGGGGATGTCCTTGACGGTACTCTTGTCTGGAACGACGGATAATTCCAAGGTCGATTTAACAGGGTAAAACACTCCACACAGGTTGACAAGCTCCCGGGTGGCGCTAAGCTCCGGGAGCTTACTTTCTACTCGGACC
>Ga0180438_10002529_pt1 | contig 29596 bp, 30 predicted proteins | sample SS_ome_12_FD_132455 | JGI IMG/M metagenome (GOLD analysis project Ga0180438, IMG submission 132455) | Hypersaline lake sediment archaeal communities from the Salton Sea, California, USA - SS_3_D_2 metaG | ecosystem: Environmental > Aquatic > Non-marine Saline and Alkaline > Hypersaline >...
AGCGGCAGGACGCTCTTTCCTGGCTGCCCAACCCAGTTGCCGGCCAAACACAGGAGCCAGCCGTTGCCCAGGCTCGACAAGGTGTTCTGCTGCTAGAGTTGATATCCTGAGCCGCACTCGCCGGAGGTGGAACCGGCTAACCCACCCACAATCATATCACAGCCGGCCCAGATCCAGAACCAAGCCACCGATAGTAGGCGTACCAGCTCTCAACGTGTGCCGCTGAGTGCCGCGCAGCCAGACAGCCTCGCGTCTTCCATTGCGCAACAATGTCACGCGGGGACGTCTCAAGAAGCGCTCAGTACCATCCCGCGCAGCCCACGCCGCTTGACCCGCCAGGCCACCAATGTGGTTAGAGCACGCCTCGTTTGCGCAACTCCTGAACCTGGTCTGGCCCGTAGCCTAGCGAGGCAAGGATCTGTGAAGTATGCTCCCCAAGCGACGGAGCGGTGCTGGGCGGCAGCGGGGATCTCGCAAGTGGCGAAGCCAGGTACCCATCACGAGCCAAGCCTCGAGCCGCCACCTGTGGGTGTGCAAGCATCTCATCGAGGTTCAGCACCGGTTCGCAACAGCAGTCATGAGCGCCGAACAGTTCAGTCCAATAGGCCATGGTCTGCTGGCGAAACAGCGCCGCCACCTCAGCGATCAGCCCGGCTTGGTCAGGATCCCCATGCCGCACAATCCACTCGGGATGTCCGACAGCCTCACAGAAGCCCAGCCAGAAGCCCGGCTCCATCGCACCCAACGCCATATACGCGCCATCGGATGTCTCGTAGAGGTTGTAGTAGGCGCGCCCGCCCGTAAGAAACGTCTCCCCCCATGCTGGGAGCCTCCCCCTCGCCAGACGTTCCGCAAGCGGCATGCCAAGCAGAGCCACTACGCTGTCCAGCATCCCCACATCAACATGTTGGCCACGCCCCGAGCCCACACGCTGCCAAAGCGCCGCCAGTGTACCGAGCGCGGCCCACAGGCCCGATACCATATCGGCGATGGGCACGCCACACATCCCGGGCGGTCCATCGATCCCTCCTGTCAGGGAAGCAAGACCTCCCAGAGCTAGATAGTTGAGATCATGCCCCGCCTTGGACACGTGTGGCCCGTTCTGGCCATATCCGCTAATCGACACGTAGATGAGTGCAGCATTGGCCCTGGAAAGCGTCTCATAGCCAAGACCCAGGCGCTGCATGACACCTGGCCGAAATCCCTCCAGGAGCACGTCGGCCTCTGCGGCAAGCTCCTGCGCAATCCGCCTTCCCTCCGCCATTTTCAGATTAACGGTGATACTCTGCTTCTTGCGGTTCAACATCGCGAACAGCGACTGCACACCATCCGCATTCACGGGCGCCATCGCACGCAGTGGATCACCCTTCTTAGGCTCCTCAACCTTGATCACCTCGGCGCCCAGTTCGGCCAGGATCTGTGACGCAAATGGCCCGGGCGCGAGCCGCGTAAAATCCAGGACGCGAATGCCGCACAGTGACACGTCAAGCATGGTCATTCCCCCCACCTGCTCTGGACTCCTTGGCTAGGTCGGCCTGGAGGAACTGCGTCCGCACTGCAGCGCCTGACCCCTTCTAGTTAGGCGACTCCCCAGACGTCAGCCATGTGGCATGTTGGACTCTCTGCTCAACCGCTTGGGCTGCGAGCGGCCTGCGAGATTCCTCCGCAGAAGCAGCGCGTTGCGGTGAGATACGGAGGATCGTGTGTTCGGAAGATTAGCATCACACACCTCATGCGTCAAATGCATGTCCAGCAGCCGGTTTGACATGACCTGCACCGTAACCTAGAATCTCAGTTGAGTCCGTAGTGCCATCACAGCAAGACGGGCCGCCTGTGCCTGACAGGTTTGCTGACAAGGGGGGAACATGCAAACTTGGAAGCTTCTTCGCGCCGGCCTTGTTCTTCTGCTCTGGTTAGCCCCGAGCTGCTCTCTTGTAAACACCCAGCGCCGAGACGAGTCATTCACCGTCAGTGGCACGGCTCGCCTGGAGGGTGACGTCGGGATCAGCCGCGTGGTGGTGCATGGTGCCAACACTGACCAGATCCGCATTCAGGCCACCCTGCGTCAGGCGCGCCAGACAGCCTTTCGGACCACGCAGAGCGGTAGCACCATTCGCATCGAGGTCGACACAGCAGCGAACATCATTTCAAGCGCCGGCCAGCCCGCACTTGAGATTATCGCCACCGTTCCTGAGATGACAGGAGTGGAGCTCAGCAGCTCCACCGGCGACATTTACATTGACGAAATCGCTGGAGGTATCGCGCTCACCACATCAAGCGGCAGCCTACAGCTAAGCGATTGTAGCGGTCACATTGAACTGAGCAACCAGACTGGCACTACCGAGTGTCGGCGAGTTGACGGCGTCTTTCGCGTTCGTAGCGCTGCAGGCAATGTCATCCTGGATGACGTGAGCGGAACCTTCGACGTAGAGACCAGCAGCAGCGACATTGACTTCGAGGGTCAGTTCGCTGACGGGGAGGACCACTGTCTCCTCAGCAGCACAGGAGCCATTGACGTAGCCATCCTTGGCACCGCGAACTTGCGCTTGCACACTGCCAGCGAGACCGGCCTTGTACGCTGTCTTCTGAAGATGCGTGAGCAGTTGGTCACCAACCACAGCTGCTCAGGAGTCCTGGGCAGTGGCGCGGGTACGCTTCAGATACGCACATCCACAGGGCGGGTCACAGTGCGCTAGCCATCTCCACCGGACACGCTTTTGCGAGCGATGATGTTGTGCGCTACAATTGCACGTACCGCCAGTTGCAGAGCATGGTGCAGAAGGAGGTCAACAATGTCAGACGAGGAAATGCGCGCTGAGCTGCCCCCGGAAGACGAACGAGAGGCGCGCCGCCGCGCGCGCCGGGAACGTAGGTTACGCGAGCAAGAGGAGAAGGAAGAAAAGGGCGAGGGCTTTGGGGGGATGGAGGAGAAAGAGGAAAAGGGAGAAGGCTGGGGGCGTGACCCACTGGGTGGGATAGTCTGGGCGCTCATCCTGATCTCGGTTGGCTCAATCCTGCTGCTTCAGACCTTCGGGTACATCGAGTGGGATCAGTTCGGCGGAATCTGGAATCTCATTTTCATTGCCATTGGAGTGGTTCTTCTCTTTGAAGTGATGGTGCGGCTGCTGGTTCCCGCCTACCGGCGCCCAGTTCTCGGCACACTGATTGGTGCCTGCATCATGCTCGCGATCGGCCTCGGCGGCATCCTGGGCTCGATGTCGGTGCTAGCCTTCGGTCTGATCGTCGTGGGTGTGGTGGTTCTGTTGAGCGGGCTGTTCCGAGGTCGTCTCTAGACCAGCCGGCCCTGACCGGCCTATGCGCCTTGATGCCCGGGATCTTGGGCGGCGGGACCGTGTCCCGCCGCCCCTTCATGCCGACTGGCCGAGGGGTTGGCGTCACGGGCCCCGGAAATCGAGACGCACCAGCCGGTCCCAGTGGTAGCGCAGCAGCGTGAGGGGTTGGTCACGCCCGATACAGCGGAAGTACGGCGCACCAAACGCCATGATCAGATCTCCGATCTTGTATCGTGGCAGAATTGGCGTTGAGACAACCAGACTGCCGCGTTCCCCGGGCCGCATCTCATGAAGCATCAGCAAGCCGCGCTTGGTCTGCACCTCGAAGAAGAACAGGTCATAGTTCGGAACCCAGGCTCGACGCTCATCCATCTGCTGGCCAAACATACCCTCGGTGGCGCCGTAGATCTCGGCGATCGCCACATCGCCGTACATTGCCCGCAACGTTGGCACGTAGCGCGTGTTGATGCCAGGTACGCTGCCCAGTGTCATGACCTTGACATTCCACAAGTCTTTAGGGTAGATCTTGTGAGTCCGATGCAAGTACCGCCCGAAAGACACAGCGGTAGGAGCGACGCCCCCGATCAGCGTCACGTTCTCGTCCCTACAGCGTTCGTAAGCCAGCTCAAAGCGCCGTTCCCAGTCGCGCAGCGTCTTGCCCCCTCCCAGCGCGTCGATCTCCTCTTGTGCCGGAAGCGAGCGCAGCGGCATGCCCCGTGACACGTGTTTGACGTAGATGCCCGAACTGTAGCCGTACTCCACCTCACGCTCACCCATGCGTACCGTGCCCACCACCGAGGGGAAGTTGAGGTTCAGGTTCACACCCTGAAAGACATCGAATTGCTGCGCACGTAGGACATAGTTCACGATCGCACGCCCGGCGCTGACACGCATCCTGATGTCGGTAGGCGTCATCGGTATGAATTTGGACTCCCCCTTGGTAGTGCCCCTCGTGATCGCCCAGCCAACGGCTGGTTCGTATAAGAGCAGCTCTATCTCGCCGGCCATTGTACGTTCGATTAACGGCTTGATGTCCTCGTAGGTCACAATTGGGAAGGCAGCGCGATACTCGTCCATGGTGGTGACGGACTGTACCCCATGCTCCCGGCCGTAGTGCGTTGCTCCATAGCCCTGCAGTATCCGCTCAAGCACCTGTTCTTGCGCAGCGAGCGGGTCGGCCAGTGATTCATACCACGGCTGCACGACAGCCTGGAGCCGCTGCTTCATCTGTTGCAGTGTCGGTTCCTGCACTTCTGCCTCCCTTTTGATCGCCCGCCTGTCAGCGGCTAGGCGGGATTCTTGTTCACTATGAAGGCAAGCTCGGTCTCAAACACGAGGCGCTTGACCGACCAGCCTTGGCCCTTGACCAACGCCCAGAATTGCCCTTCATAGTTGCGCAACATCCCCTTTCCTTTTCCCCCAAGGCTGTGCACTGGATATGTGACCAGCAGAATGTCGCATCTGACTTCGCTGAGCAAGCGCGCGCTGCTCGACGGAGCCACCTGCTCAAGGCAGGGCAAGCTCTTCAAGATCAGTGCGACATCTGCCTTGACCGTTGGAGGTGAGCGCGTCACATCGCGGGCCTCCACTGTCCCATGTACGCCAAGAAGCGGCAATGCAGCATTCAAGAACTCCGCCATGTCGGTATACATCTCACAACCATAGTATCGCGCGCTCGAGGCCAGCGGCATCCACGGGATCGCTAGCGGGTTGAGACCGCAGGCAACATCGAGAACTGAAGAGATTGGCGCCAGCGGGCCAAGTGTCTCCGCAAAGAAGCGCTCGAGGATTGAGAGTCGCTCGCGCGTGGACGAGTGAGATCGCATTGCCTCGCGACACACAGCCCGCACGTGGCCTGGCTGCCCAGTGCGTGATGCCAACTCAAGCTGCTCCAACCAGCGGCCGTATGAAAGACGGCCAGCCAGATAGGCGGCGCCAACCTGATGCAGCTTCCCCTTGGTAGCTTTGACTGCCTCTCGAAAGCCCCGTCCCTTGGACAGTTCCTGCGCACCAATGCCCCTTATCACCTCCGTGCATACCTCGCGATACTTGGCGCTCTTGCGGACGGCCTCAAGCAGAGCCTCCAGTTCGTCCATGTCCTTTCACCCACCACTCGTCCAGTCTGCCCCACGCTGCTCAGCGACCCCACGGCCGCTTCAACATGGCCCGCAGTCGCTCCATCAACTGCGTCATGAACCTCAGGTTGTGCATAGTAGCCAGCCGGTAGAAAAGCGGATCCCTGACCCGCGATAGATGGTACAGATACGCCCTGGAATAACGCGAGCAGCACAGGCAGTCGCAGTAGCCTGAAAGGGGTTGGCTGGACCTTATGTGTTCGACATCGTAGATGTAGAGATACGAGTACCAGCCTTCGGTGAGCGAGCTTTCCGTCGGGTCCTGCTCAAAGACGTACAGCCGCCCATGTCGCGCATCACGCGTGGGCATTGTGCTATCAAAAAGGCCATATCCGAGCCGCGCGCAGGCGACCACGTTTTCCGGTTGGCCAACGCCCAGCGCATGCATCGGCAAGTGAGCTGGGACAAGCTCACGAATGTAGGCAATAACATCCAGCAGCAGATGCCCTTCGGCATCCAGAGGCCAGCCGCCCAGACCGTATGCGTCAAAGCCGATCTCCAAGAGCGCTTCGGCGCATTCCTTGCGTAGCTCACGCTGCCCTCCTCCCTGAATCACCGCCAGAAGCAGAGGGGTCTTCTCTGGCAAGAGCTGCCGCTGCTCAACTTGGCGCCCAAACTCTCGCTTGCAGCGCTGCGCCCACTTCACGGTACGGGCGACAGCTTTGCGCTGCTCGGCCAGTGGCTCCTCAACATCCGTGCAGTCGTCCAGGCAAACCACCACGTCAGAACCATATGCAACTTGCAGTTGGATGCTCTTCTCAGGGGTCAGATTGATGCGCCTCCGACTATCAGGTCGGAAGATCATGCCTCGTTCGGTGACCTGTCCATAGCCTGCGTTCTGCCGAATCAGCGAGTACACCTGAAAACCGCCGGAATCGGTCACAATCGGCCGGTCCCAGCCAAACAGGCGGTGCAACCCGCCGCTTGCCTTGATGACCGACGATCCCGGTCGCTGCATCAAATGAAAAACGTTCATCTGCAGCGCCTGAATCTGACACTGAATGGCGTCTAGACTGTCCAGCGCGCGTATGACACCGCGCGTTGCATCCGGCAGAAAGGCGGGCATTTGCACGCTGCCACTGGTGAGGGACAGTGAAATCGGCGTTGCAGCCCTATGGATCTGTGAACCACCGTCAGACATGGCTCTGCTCTATTCACTCAGAGTGACTTACACGAGACAGAAGCTTTCACCCCCATAATGCCGCCCTTTTCGGCTCAAGGCAAACGCGTCGCCCAGTTTGCATATTTGGAGCACACAAGGGATTGGCCTAAACTCCGCCGGACTGCATCTGATCGTGGGGAAACATGGTGAACGACGTCAAGGGTGCCGTTGACGAGAGTGGTTACGAGACCTACATAAGACGGAACTTGAGCTGGAACTCGAGTGTGATAGTGGCGGACGGGGCCCTATTCTTCCTCGGCATGAACTTCGCTACCCCGAGTACCATAATGTCCCTCTATGTCAGGCATTTGACTGACAGTGCCTTGCTCATTGGCTTGGTAAGCACGATCGCCGGAGCGGGATGGTACATCCCGCAGCTGTTCACGGTAAGTTTCACCGAACGGCTGCCCCGTAAAAAGCCCATCGTCGTGAATGTGGGCTTCTTCAGCGAGCGGCTTCCGTTTCTGGTGATGGCTGCCTCAGCTTTCCTTCTCGCCGGGCCGTCGCCGCGACTGGCGCTGACCCTGTTCTTCGTGACTCTTGCCTGGCACACCGTTGGCGCCGGCGCCATCGCGGTCGCATGGCAGGAGATGTTCGCCAAGATCACGCCCGTCCACTACCGCGGCCGACTTCTGGGCATGGCCAATTTCATCGGCACTGCGACCGGAGTCCTGGGTGCCGCTTTTTCCGCCTCGATCCTCGACCGCTACCCTTTTCCCACTAACTTTGGCATCTGCTTCGGGCTCACTTTTGTTTTCGTCATGGCCTCGTGGCTGGTTCTGTCCTTGACCCGCGAGCCTGCACTGAGCACCAACAGGCCAAGAACCTCGCTGGTTGACTACTGGAAGCGCCTGCCACTTCTTCTCAGAGGCAATTCCAATTTCTGTGCCTACCTGGTGGCGCGCATGATGACCGTTCTGGGCCGCATGGGTATCGGATTTCTTGCCGTCTACGCTGTAGAGCGCTGGGCGCTCGGAGACAGCGAGGCCGGTTTCTACACCACTGCGCTATTGGCTGGTCAGTCCCTCTCCAACCTGGTCTTCGGACCGCTCGCCGACCGTTCTGGTCACAAGGTAGTTCTGGAGACCAGTCTTGCCATCACCATCATCGCGATGGCCGTGACCCTGATCGCCCCCTCACCGATACTGATGTACCCCGTGTTCGCTGCAGTCGGTGCCCTCAGCTCGTCTGATATCGTCTCGGGCGTCAACATTGCTCTCGAGTTTGGCCACTCCGACGACCGGCCAACCTACATTGGCTTGGCCAATACCATTCCGGGCCTAGCTGCTGCGATTGCACCGATGGTCGGCGGCTGGATCGCGTCCCACGCAGAGTACCCCGCCGCGTTTGCCAGCGGGGCACTGCTCAGTGCAGCTGCCCTGGCATTCCTGCACTATGCGGTTACGGAACCGCGGAACCTTCATCACACGCGAAGTGAGCCGCGCCTTACCTGACGGGCAGGAACAGAATGCCCCCGCGAGCATCGCCTGCCACATCCCACGCGGCAGAGCACCCAATACTCCTGCTCTCAATAGGGAAACCTCCCGCGGAAAGTGGTTCCGCGGGAGGTCGCACCAACTCTGCGCCGCGCACTGAGACACGGCCTTGGCAAGCCGCTAGGCCTTCTTATCCTTCAGCACGTCCTCGACAGCGGCGACAATATGCTTGGCCGTAAGGCCAAACTCCTCAAAGAGCTCCTCCGGTGTCCCCGACTCACCAAAGCGGTCCTGGATGCCAATGAAACGCATCGGAACGGGATGGGTCTGCACCACAACCTCGGCTACGGCGCTGCCGAACCCACCCGCAACCTGATGCTCCTCCACCGTGACGATAGCACCGGTCTCGCGAGCGGTCTTGGCAATCGCCTCGCGGTCAATCGGCTTCACCGTGTGAATGTTGAGCAAGCGGACAGAAACACCCTTTTTGCCTAGCAGCTTCACCGCCTCCATCGCCTGCTTCAGTACGGGGCCATTGCTGGCAATGGTCACATCGCTGCCATCGCTGATCAGATTGGCCTTGCCCCACTCGAAAGGATCCTCAGCTTTGGTCACGACCGGCACCGGCTCGCGGCCAAACCGCACGTAGACCGGGCCCATATGCTCGCATGCCCAAGCGACTGCCTTCTTTGTTTCGTGGTAGTCAGCTGGGACAATGACGCTCATGTTGGGCAGAACTCGCATGGTGGCCACGTCCTCCAGTGCCTGATGCGTGGCACCGTCCGGACCGACCGAGATGCCGCCATGGGCCCCACCGATCTTGACGTTCAGATTGCTGTAGCATGTGGTGGTACGAATCTGATCCCATGCCCGCCCTGCGACAAACACCCCGTATGTGCTGACCCACGGGATCTTGCCCACCAGGGATAGGCCCGCCGCGGCGTTCAGCATATTCTGCTCAGCAATCCCAAAGTCGAAGAAACGATCCGGATACTCGTCGGCAAACCACTTCGTGCGCGTCGAGTCCGTCAGGTCAGCGCCAAGGACGACAATGCGCTCATCCTTCGCCGCCAACTCCACAAGTGCCTCGCCATAGGCATCACGCGTTGCGATTTCTGTCTTGTCTGTCATCATCTGCTCCTTAAAAGTCCAGGTACGCGGCTGGGCAAGCCAGCTCTTTCAACGCGTCGCGGCACTGATCGGGCTTGGGGGCCTTGCCATGCCACTCAGCGACGTTCTCCATCCAGGACACACCCTTGCCCTTGACCGTCTTGGCGAGGATGACCGTTGGCTGGCCCTTGGCCTCTTTGGCTCTATCGAACGCTTCCATGCACTGCACCATGTCGTGCCCGTCGATCTCGATGACGTTCCAACGGAAAGCCCGCCACTTGTCACCCAGTGGCTGCAGGCCCATCACATCCTCGACCCAGCCATCGATCTGAAGACCGTTGTAGTCCAGCACAACGCACAGATTGTCGAGCTGGTAATGGCCTGCTGACATGATGGCTTCCCAAGTGGAACCTTCCTGGTTCTCGCCATCACCCATGATACAGTAGACCCGATTGGGCTTGCCGTCCAAGCGGAATCCCAATGCCATCCCAACAGCGATGGACAGGCCTTGCCCCAGTGAACCTGTACCGACCTCAATACCAGGGCATTCCAGATTGGGGTGTCCTTGTAGGCGGCTTCCGAGCTGCCGGAACGTCTTGAGCTCATCACGCGGAATGTAACCAGATTCTGCCAGCAGCGAAAAGATCAGCGGCGAAACGTGGCCTTTGGAGAAGACGACTCGGTCCCGCTGGGGCCAGCACGCGTCCTGCGGATTGTGCTTCAGGGCATAGAAATAGAGCGCTACGCCAAAGTCCGTCGCCGACAGTGAGCCGCCCGGATGTCCTGACTGGGCGTGCGCTAGAGCCCAGATGATGTCGCAGCGAATGCTGTGGGCGATCTCCTCCAGTTCCTTGACTTTTTCTTGATCGACCATTTCCATCCTTTCTAGAGAGTATAGTGCAGACACTGGACAGCAAGCTTCTGCTGCCGCCTCTGCTATCCCAAAGCGCGGCTCGGCAAGCGCTAGTTCCGCTCGACCACCACCTCACCTCGCTTAACAACCGTGCGCACTAGGTTGGTTCCGAAACGATAAGCCAGATGCCTGTAGTCATCTACGTCCAGGATCAGCATGTCAGCAGAAAACCCCGGCTGCAAGCATCCCAGCTTCTGGCCGCGACCAACAGCGTGGGCCGCATTGACCGTACTGGCCACGATCGCCTCAGCAGGGGTCATGCGCATGAAACGGCAGGCAAGTGCCATGACAAAGGGCATGGATTCACAGTAGCACGTACCGGGATTCAGATCGCTGCCCAGTGCCACAGGGAGCCCAGCGTCGATCATCGACCGTGCATCGGCATAGTCATTCAAGCCCAGGCCAAACGGCGTTCCGGGCAGCAGGACGGCGATCAGACCAGCCTCGGCCATGGCCCGAACTTCCTCCAATGGAGTGTGCAATAAATGATCGGCTGAGGTCGCACCCAGAGCCGCTGCCAGCTGGGCTGCGCCAAGATGCGCGAACTCGTCGGCGTGGACCTTGAGCCCCATGCCAGCACCTTTTGCGGCATCGAGAATACGCCGTGTCTGGTCAAGATTGAAGGCTCCTTCGTCGCAAAAGACGTCACAGAAAGGCACCCATTGCGCCTCCCCGCCGCACCTCGACCTGGCCCAATCTCTGACTGCCGGCAGCATCTCTTCGATCACAACATCCACATAGCCATCGGGATTCCCAGCGTACTCCTCCGGAACGGCATGGGCCCCGAGAAAGGTTGGCACCAATTCTACGGGCTGGCCGACGTTGAGCTCGTCCATAGCCTGCAAGCACTTGAGCTCGTCCTCCGTGGTGAGTCCATACCCTGTCTTCGCTTCTGCCGTCGTGGTGCCGTGCTCAAGCATGCGAGCTAGCCTTGGTCTGGCGTCTTCTACCAATTGTGCTGTGGAACGGGCACGCGTAGCGCGTACGGTGGCCATGATTCCACCACCCGCCGCCATGATCTCCAGGTAGGTCGCACCTGCGATGCGCTGTTCGAACTCTTCATGCCGCGATCCGCCAAAGACCACATGGGTATGCGCGTCAATGAAGCCTGGCAACACAACGCGCCCACCCGCATCGATGCGGCGGGGGGCGCGATACGCGCGGGTCACTTCGGACGTAGTACCAACAGCAACGACAACACAGTCTGCGACGGCGACAGCGCCGTCCGATATGGAACCCAGCGAGCCCATTGCCTTTCCGGCACGGGGCCCACCGCCGGCCATCGTCAGCAACTGTCCGGCGCCTTCTACAATAAGATCGACGGCCTCAAGCACAGCACTTCCTCAACGAAGTTATCACTGGTTTGCGACGTGAGTGTACATGAATTCCCGCCTTTCGTCAATCGCTTTGACCGCCCACGCTGCGTCCAGTATGCTATGGTGAGATGGATAACCATGGCTTGGACAAACTGTCGGCGCAAGAGATTGTGAGTGGACTGGACACCCGCTTCGTGGGCCAGAGGGTAGTGTACCGCCCACGCGTTTCGTCAACCAACACCCTGACCAAGGAGCTGGCAGACCAGGGCGCGCCAGAGGGCACGCTCGTCATTGCCGAAGAACAGACGGCGGGTCGCGGTAGGCTAGGCCGGTGTTGGCTGGCGCCGTACGGTAGCTCGCTGCTCATGTCCCTGCTCTTCCGCCCACGCCTGCGGCTCACTGAGGCACCGCAGTTGGCCATGATCTGCGCCCTTGCGGTCCGCGACGCAATTCGCGAGACGACAGGACTAGTCGCTCAGCTCAAGTGGCCCAATGACATCCTGATCCGCGGTCGAAAGGCGGGTGGCATCCTTGCCGAGACATCCAGCCAGGCACAGCACCTGCAGTACATCGTGGCGGGAATCGGCCTAAACGTGAACCTCGCTCCACAGGCCCTGCCCGCGCACTTTGCGGCGACTTCCATCGCTTACGAACTGGGCCACCCGCTGGAGCGTCTGCGGCTCCTGCAAGCGCTGCTGTACTACGTGGAGGCGCGCTACCTCGGCTTGTGCGCTGGCGTCTCCCCCGTTGACGAATGGTCAGCTGCGCTGGAGACACTGGGAAAAAGGGTCTGCCTGACAACCCTGCAGGATAGCTGGGAGGGGCTGGCGACAGCAGTGGACGAGGAAGGTGCGCTGCTGCTACGACTCGACGATGGCCAAACAAGACGAGTGCTCGCGGGAGATGTCACGCTCAGGAGATAGAAGATGCGACCGCGATGGTTTGTCGCACAGCGCATCTCACGTTTGCATCGATGATGTTTGTTTAGCCCGGCCGCGAATACCCTATTCCACACCACCCTTGCAGTACCGGCTGTCGCGCCACATCCTCCGTGGTATGCTGGCGGATGGCGATCTGGGAATTGGAGCCAGAATCACAGTGGGATCATTCGGGACTATTCGCTGCCGTAGGATTGTCCTCGACTGGCTTGTCAGAGATGGGCAATGTCACCCAGAAGGTACTGCCTTTTCCCAGCGTGCTCTCCAGCCAGATTCGCCCGCCATGAAGTTCCGCCAGAGCGCGTGTTATGTACAGTCCCATTCCTGCGCCGTCAGCACGCGCTAAGGCGGCACTCTCAGCGCGAAAGAATCGTGTGAACAGCTGACGCTGATCCTCAGAAGAGATGCCAACACCTGTGTCGGTCACGCCCAGCTTCAGAAAGCCGGCCTCCTCTGCCTTGGACAGGGTCATGCTGATCCGCCCGCCCTGTGGTGTGTACTTGATAGCATTGCTTACCAGGTTGCCCACAATCTGGGCTGCTCGCCCCTCGTCACACAACGCCGGCGGCAGCTGAGGAAGCGCCTGCCATGTCAAGCGTTGGCCCTTGGCTTCCATTTGAGGCTGGTATTCGCCAATCACAGCCTCCACCAGCTGTTGCAGATTCGTTGGCTTGAGGACGAGTTCCACCCGACCCGCTTCGATTCGCGTCACATCAAGCAATTCCCCCGTGATTCGCTGCAGCCGGTGAGCACTGTTCTGAACCACTTCCAGGCACTGGCGTTGTCTCTCGTTCAGAGCGCCATCATCCTCGTCGAGCAAGACTTCCAGATAGCCAAGAATCGATGTCAAGGGCGTCCGCAGTTCGTGTGCCGCCACCGAGACAAAGACGGACTTGAGTTCGTCCAGTCGTTGGAGCTCGGCATTGGCAGCACGCAGAGCCTGGTTGCGCTGCTTGAGCTCCCCCTGTAGCAGGCGCAGTTCATTGCGATGCTGCGCCAGGCGCTGCTGCAGAGCTCCGAGCTCGGTTACGTCCTCGACCACGTGCACTAGCCCCACTATCTCCCCCGCGCCACCGCGCGATGGAAAAGCCACCATGCTCAGATAACGCGTCTCCCCTGTGCGACTCTCACGATTAAGCAAAGTCAGTTCAAAGCGCGGCAGTGCACCCATCACGACCTGCCACAGCATGTCTTCGCTGCCGACCAGCTCTGGCACCAACTCTGACAGTGATTGCCCAGGCGCAACCCGATGTCCGTCTCCCAGGATCTCAAGGGCGCCGTGAACTTCAAGCACTGTCAGTTCCCGATCGGTGATAGCGTAGGCGATTTGACGGTCCAGTAGCACTGCTTGTGCCAAAGCCAGGTTCACTATTTGCCCCCTCCGAGGCGCGAGACCAGTAGACGGCCGAGGTGATGGAACAATCCTTCCACATCATTGCCTGTCTTTGCGCTGGTTAGGTAGTACGGCAGCCCAAGACCGCCAACAACAGCATCCATTCGCGATGGCATGATCCGAAGCTCCTCCACCAAGTCACGCTTGTTGGCTGCTGCGACAAGTTGCGCACCCGGAGCAACATCGAACAGGATGTCCGAGTAGAGCTTGAGGCTGTCCAGGGTCTCTGGTCGCGTCAGGTCGCAGACCCAGACGGCACCCGCTGCCCCTCGGAGATAGCTGCTCCGCATACGGTCGAACTCCTCGCTGCCCGCGAGGTCCCATAGCATCATCGTTAGCTCAACGACCTCGCCACCGCAAGGCAAGACCAATGACTTGCGGTTGACCTTGACGCCTATGGTGCTGATGTACTTGTCATCGAACCGGTTGTACACATAGCGCCGCACCAGGCTGGTCTTGCCGACAGCAAAGTCGCCCAGCAGGCAGACCTTCTTGTGGATCTTCCGCAACACCGCCTCCCTCGTGACTATGGGCTGGCCGTCGCTGTCGTGATCTGCTTCGGGATGGGTCCTGTCGTCCCGACCCACTTCAGTGGCACCCACCCCACAACCTGCGACCCCGCTTCGGGCACCCACTCAATCTGGTACCATTCGCCATAGACAGCGCGTATGGTGACGGATTCACCGCGCTCGACGATGGTGCCCAGCAACGGTGCGCTCGAAGACGGTTGCATGCGCATCCACACGTGACCGGTCATCATCCCAGCCGGCGGAGTACTCGTGGGGCTCTGGGTGGCCGTGGCCGTGCTGGTTGGCAGCAGCGTCCCGGTGTGGGTCGGTGTTGGCACCTGGGTTGGAGTGGCAGTCGCTGTTGCTTCGGCAACCAAGGGCACTCCCGTGGGGGTCGCACGGTGAACCAGCGTTCGCCAAGCCCAACGGCTGGCAGAACAGCCAAGAATCACACACGCAAACAGCAGGCCGAACGCGCCAGCAAGCAGCCGCTTCTGCCCCGAACTCAGGACGGCGGGGCCCGACGGTTCCATTAGCGAGCGTAGGCTGTCCTCTGTCGAGGAGAGCAGAGTCGGATCACCGTCATAGTCGCGAAGTGTCGCTGCATGCCTGTTGCCGATCTCGATGATACACTCGCGCATCTCAGCTCGAAAGCCCGGCGGCTCGACGCCGTCCACCACCACGGCGAGATATGCATGCTCGCCCGCCTCGATCAGGATGCGGCGATCACCGTATTCGATGACATCAAGATCTGCTTGTTCTCCACGACCAAAGGCATCCTCTGCAAAGTCCCGAATCGCGCTGAGCATGCTGCCAATCAGATCCGAATCCTCTGCGGGTTCCGCCTCAGCACAGACATGCCGCAGCAACAGACCCGTTTCGCGATGGACCAGGAAGACCTGGGCAACTTGAAACGGCAGCGCCTGACGCAGCGCAAGCTCACCAGACGAAGCGCCACCAATCCGTGCGCGCAGTCGCCACCACAGAACCTGAGGGGTGAACGAAGTTCGCACCTGCGCGTCGATCTTGCGTGCTAGATCGCGGATCGCCTCAGACACCGCCCTGACCACCAGCTGCCCGATGATCGGATAGAGTGCCTCAATCATCTCCTGGCGGGCGTCTCGGATCCGCCTGCGGATGGCATCTCCCAGTACCGGCGTAACGGTGGCTAGTAGCGCTTCTTCGTCCGTGATGCGGTGCTCGACCTCGTCCAGCTCGCGCTCAAGATCCGCTACCCGCTCCTGGTATCCATCGAGCAGAATAGCGCGCAACGCCTCCAGGCCGTCATCCTGGCTCAGGTCCTCGGCATAGTCATGGCCAGTCTCGGGATGGGAGCGAGCCCTACGATTGGCCACGATCCTTGCCTTCATCCGCTTCCACGATGCTCTCCAGCAGACCGCTGAGCGAGCCACCGCTCTGCAAGCGCGTGCCCAGCTCGACGAACAACTCCCCCAGGCTATCGCGGCTGACCTTGTCGTTCGTCAGCTGATCAACGCAGCGGCGGAGTTCCGCCCGCAGATTGTCATCGGCCTCGCGCACCTCATGCCGCAGGGTTTGGAGTTTCTTGCTCTGACCGCTATCCTGCTCAGTAAGCTGCTGAGAGAGCTGATCCAGCTCCTGCTGCAGGCGCTCCATGTCGCGCGCAATCTGCTGGAAGCGTTCTTGGTAGCTACGCATCTGAGGACCGAAGATGATGTCGCGAATGCGGTCAACTTCTTGGATTGATTTCGCCTGCTCCGTTCCGGGGGTCTTCTCGTCGCTCATTTCACCCTCCTCACCAAGTTCGCGCCCACTGCTGAACCATCGCTGCACTCGTCACTGTCACTATGACTCAGGAGCAACCATGCGGTAGCCTGTTCCCCGCGCCGTTACGATGTACCGTGGATTGCTCGAATCCACTTCAATCTTGCGCCGCAGGTGATGGACGTGTACCCGCAATGCATCCTCGAAGACACCAGCAAGCGGCCAAGTACGACTCAACAGGAATTCGGTGGTGACTGTGTGCCCCGCATTGCGCATCAATATGTATAGTAGCTTGCTCTCCGTTGGCGTAAGCTGCACCGGCTGGCCATCCACAATCGCCTGCTGCTGACCAAAGTCAATCGCCAGCCGATTGTCAATGGAGATCACCGGCTGCAGCGCGTAGGCGAAATCGCCAATGCGCCGCAGGACTCGCCCCACGCGAGCCACCAACTCGCGAGGGCTAAAGGGCTTGGTGATATAGTCTTCAGCAAAGTACTCGATACCCCGGATGATGGATTCTTCCTCATCGACGGCCGTCAGCATGATGATCGGCAGATCGCTGTATTGCTGCACGATCTCGCAGAACTCGAACCCGTCCATTCCGGGCATGTGGATATCGACGATCGCCAAGTGAGGTAGCCCTTGTCGTCGGATCGCCTCCAGTGCCTCATGGCCAGACACGGCGGTTACAACCTCGTAGCCAGCTCGGTCGAGTTTATCTCGCACCAGGCGTAGGACTGCCTCATCGTCATCCACGACCAAAATGCGCTGGAACGCCTTCCGCGAGTCCAACAGCAGCCTCCCCACCAGCGGGCATGCACACCGCAACGCCTCTAGGTGCAGCATGGCCTTCGGCCAGGACGAATCCCTCGGCCACCCTGCTTGTCACTCGCTCTACCGCCACCTGCAGCTATTCTACTACCGAAGCTTTGGTATTCCAATTCGTCTGTGCATAATCCGCCGCAGGCAACCACTGAGTAGCCCTGGAAGGGATTGCTGCTTGAGTAGAAATTGAACACGTATTCAACTTTTTGACATTCTGTGTGTTCTGTGCTACATTATCCAAAGTAGAGCCTTGATTATTCTAGATGCATCACCTTCCGTCTGGCCTCGGCTAAGGTGATGCCCCGCTCCTGACACAATCGCACTATCTGGAGGGAACCATGTACGATGTGCTGGGCCGGTGCCCGCTCTGCAACCAGGACCTGATCGTGACCCGGCTTCACTGCCGGCACTGCGACTTGACATTGGAGGGTCATTTCGCGCTGGGGCGCTTTGCACGGCTGACCAGCGAGCAGCTCCATTTTGTCGAGACCTTCATCCGTTGTGAGGGCAAGCTGAATCGAGTGCAGGACGAAGTAGGACTGTCCTACCCGACAGTGCGCGGTAGGCTGCACGACGTCATCCGTGCCCTTGGGTACCAGGTGGAGGAGGAGACAGCGATGCTGCCAGAGGAACGAAAGGACATCCTTGAGAAGCTGGCACAAGGCGTCATCTCTTCAGATGAGGCCATCAAGCTGCTGCAGGGCGGCTAGAAGACCGAGGTAACCCGATGGCGAGCAACACGCGAATCTTCCAGCTGGGCGATCGCTCGCAAGTGGTATTTAGCGCCTGTAGCGACGATCTGCGCATCCAGGGTGGCGCGGAGGGTCAGGCTGAGGTGCTTGATCGACCCGACACTAGTGGATTGCAGGTGCAACAGACAGACCAGGGGTTGCATATCACGAGCGCCAGCCCCCTGGCAGTGCGTGTCCCAGAATCGGCTATCGTCGCCCTGCAAAGCTGCAGCGGTGACGCCCTCATCACGCGGATCCGAGAGGCCCATGTCGGTCAGCACAGCGGTGATCTTATGCTGACCAAGGTAGGTGCAGCCGAGCTGAGTGGCATCAACGGCGACGTGCAGATCGGTGGCGGACAATCCCTGCGGGTGACCACCCTGAATGGTGATCTACGCGTCAGTGCCACACAGGGCGAGCTATCGCTTGTCGGGATCTGCGGCGACATTACACTGCGATCTGTTGCCGGGCATGCCGAAATACGCGGCATCACAGGCGACATCTCCCTGCGCAACCCGGACGGCCAGATCCACGTACACGATGTGAACGGCAACGTCGAATTGGCCGGCAACCTTACGAGCGGCGAGTATACCGTGGAGACTAACGGGGACGTAGCGCTGCGGCTGGATCAGAGCTCAGACGCACGCCTAGAGCTGGAGGCTCCGGTCGGAAGTATCTCCTGTAGTCTGAGACTCAGCGACACACAGCAAGCAGCGCACGCCCTGCTCGGCACCCTTGGTCAGGGCAGCGCCAAGCTCCGCGTCATCGCTGCCAGCGGCGACATCAAGGTGCGCGCTACGCGGGGTGGTGACATGGAGGAGGCACTCGAGGAAGAGATGGCCCGCGTTGAACAATGCGCGCGACGCGCCGCCGACCGTGCAGAACGCATGGCTGAGAAGATGCGCCAGCGGGGCCAGCGTCTGGAAGAGAAAGCCCGTCGCAGAGCAGAGCGCATGGCCAGGATACACAGCTATGGAACCTTGCTCCGAAATCAGTATGCACCAGCCGACAATGCGCAGCAGGAGCGCCTCGCCGTGTTGAAGATGTTGGCCGAGGGCAAGATCAATGCCGAACAAGCCGAAGCGCTGCTGTCGGCCCTGGAGAGCTAGCGCCGGTCTGGCGAAGCAGGCACTGACGGCAAGGGTTGAAAGTGTTGGCCGAAAACGTGGTGGAATATCGAGAAGGCGAACCCCTGCGCCCGTTTGCCGTGGAGCGTGATCTATCCGCACTGGCTGACCTGATCGAGGTAGCCTTCAAAGACGAATTGCAGCGGACCGCCAATCCACTGGTGGCCGAAATCCGGCGACTGGCCAAACTTGGGCCGGTACTCTGGCTGGTCGGCGGCAGCCAAGGCTTTCTGCCGCCACTCATGGATGGCTACGTGTGGGTCGCTGACGGCAAGCTGGTGGGCAACGTTTCTTTGATGCGTGAGAGCGGCGCGCGCGGTTTGTGGAGCATCAGCAACGTCGCGGTACTGCCCGCCTATCGGCTCCAGGGTATCGCACGGCGACTGATGGAAGCAGCCATATGCAAGGCCATAGACAGGGGAGCGCGCCAGCTGATTCTGGAAGTTGGCGCAGAGAACGAGCCTGCGCGACACTTGTATCGCAGCCTGGGGTTTGTGGCGTACGACACTGTTCATGAGCTGGTGATGCCCAGAATCCGCTGGCCAGAGCAGGTGAGCCAATCGGAACAGCCCTTGCGGCCGCGGCGCGCTCACGACGCCAGCGCCATGTACGACTTGGCCCGCTCGGTCACACCGCAGATGGCACAGGACATCCAACCCATCACGCTGTCTAGGTATGAGTGGCGCTTTGCCCATCGGCTATCAGTGTGGCTGGGACGTGTACTTGGACGCAGTATCCGCAGCACCTGGGTGCTTGAAGATGCCAAACGCATTGTAGCTGCGCTGGAGATCACGGAGCGGTATCGGCCGGACGCGCATCAGATCGACATCATGGCGCATCCACAGCTTCGCGGCACGGTCGAACGTGAGCTGCTGGACAAGGCATTCTTAGAGCTCGACCGCTCTCGTCTTGATCTGAAAGCATCGGCGTCTGCAGCTCACGCTGAGGCTGTGCAGGCCTTCGAGGAGGCAGGTTTCGAGACTATGCGCGTCTTGGCACGGATGAAACTGGACTTGAATACCATGAGACACGGGGTTGTGCTATGAGCGAAGAAGAGAAGAAGGTTTTGGCCATGGTCGAAGCCGGCCTCATCACGCCTGAAGAAGCAGTCAGGCTGCTGGATCTCGTCTCTGAGTCTCCCCCAGGCGACTCAGAGCCAGTGGCGAACCTACAGAGAGCAGAAGGCGTCGACCACGGGACCTCAGTCGCGCCGAGACCGCGCGTCCGGCCCTATTGGCGTCAGGCTGTGCTCGCAGGTGCCATCGTCATGATCGTTGCCGGTGCAGTCCTGGCAGATGCGTACCAGCGAAGTGGTGTCAGCATTTGGACCTGGCTCTTTGGCTGGCTGCCCCTGTTCCTGGGCCTGGCCATCGTGACTGTTGCGGCCTGGGCGCGCACGGCACGCTGGGTTCAGATTCGCGTCACCAGCGAGGATGACCGCCTGGCGTTCAGCTTTCCACTGCCGCTCGGCCTGGGCGCGTCTGTCGTCAGCTTTCTGCAACCCCTTGTGCCACAGATGCGCCACAGCGGCGTCGACGAGCTGATCCTGGCCTTGCGCGACGGCCTGCCAGATGACGAGCCCGTCACCATTGAAGTGAACAACGAGGAGGATGGCGAGCACGTGCGGATAGTCATCGATTGACGGTCTAGACCGTCACAGCCTGGCAACGCTCAAAGCAAAGCTGCTGCCAACACGGCGGTGGATCGAAGGAGGTAGATATGTCGGGATCCGAAGAGAGAATGCAGATACTTCAGATGATAGAGAGTGGCCAGATCACGGCCGAGGAAGGAGCCAAACTGCTGGCCGCACTCAAGACCGGGGGCGCGCAGCGCGACCAGACGGCGGGCAGTCCTCCGCGTTGGTTCCGTGTGCGGGTCACCGATCTCAGGACCGGCAAGAACAAGATGAATATCAACATCCCCATGGCCCTTGTGGATGTGGGCATCAAGATGGGTGCGCGTTTTGTGCCCGAAGCGGAGGGTATCGACTTTGAGCAGGTCCGCGACGCGCTGCGCAGCGGTCAGCAGGGCAAGATTGTAGATATCGAAGACGTGCAAGATGACGAGCGCGTCGAGATCTTTGTGGAATAAGAGAGGAGTCGGATGTCAAAGTTCCTTGCTCGCTGGTTCGTCACGTCCATAGCGCTCTACGCTGCTGTACAGCTGGTGCCCGGAATCACCTATGAAGGCGGCTGGACCACCCTGGCCGGCATGGCGTTGGTTTTTGGCCTGGTAAACGCCATCATACGCCCTGTCCTCACCCTGCTCAGCTGCCCGCTGATCCTGCTGACTATGGGCCTGTTCATCCTGGTCATCAACGGCGGCATGTTGCTGCTGGCTTCACGGCTGGCCAGCGTGTTTGCAGTGAACTTCTATGTGGATGGGTTCGGTCCAGCCTTTTGGGGCGCGCTGGTAGTCAGCGTCGTCAGCTTCTTCCTGAACATGTTCGTCAGGGATGACCGGGAAGACGAGGATAGCAGGCACTAAAGCAACCTGCAGAAGCGTGGACTCCTAGAACTCACTCCCCACAATGAGCTCGTAGATCGCCTGCAATTCCTCTTCGGAGTAGAAGTGAACAACTAACCTGCCGCCGCGCCTTGTGCGGTACAGGTTCACCTTTGTGCCGAGAGCCCTGCGGAAGCGATCTTCGAGCGCGCGTGTCTCAGGCGCCTGCTCGGCCTTGGGCCGTCCGTGTTCACCGCCAGCAACGAGTCGCCGCACCAACTCCTCGGTCTGGCGAACGGAGATTCCCCGTGTTTCGATCTCGCGAAGCACGCGGAGTTGGAGCTGAGCCTGCTCCAAGGCCAGTAATGCGCGTCCGTGTCCCTCGCTGATGCGCCCCGACTGCAGTGCCTCCTTCACCACATCAGGGAGCCGCAGCAGGCGCAGCGAATTGGTGACTGTCACGCGGCTCCTGCCTACCCGCTCAGCCACCTGCTCCTGCGTCAGGCCAAACTCCTCGATGAGCTGTTGGTAAGCAGAAGCCTCCTCCAGGGGGTTTAGATCTGCGCGCTGCAGGTTCTCCACCAGCGCCAGTTCAAGCGTCTCCTGCGGGGTGGCTTCCTTGACCAGCACTGGCACCGAGTCGAAACCGGCCAGCATCGCCGCCCGCCACCGCCGTTCGCCTGCCACAAGCTGGTAGCGCGGCCCGCGCTCCTCAGCGCTCTCCAACTCGGTGACGATTAGCGGCTGCAGCAGGCCGTGCTCCGCAATCGAGTCCGCAAGCTCGCGCAGACCTTCCTCTTCCACACCTCTGCGCGGCTGCCGAGGATTGACCGTGATGTCGCTGACCTCGACCTGCAAGAGCCCCGAGGGTGCTTCAGCACCAGGAATCAGCGCCCCAAGCCCCCTCCCCAGACCTCGATGCTTGCGGCTCATCGTTTCCCCCTAGCACCCGTCATGCACACTCCCGCCATGCCAACTGCCTGCAGCGCGAGGACAACTCCTACGACTCGGCCTCCAGAACCTCCTGGGCAAGCGCATGGTACGCCGCGCCGCCCGGCGACCGCGGGTCATAGTCAATGATCGGTTCCCCATAGCTGGGTGCTTCACTCAACCTCACGCTGCGCGGGATGATCGTGCGAAATGTCTTGTTGGGAAAATGGCGGCGAACCTCGTCCACCACCTGCTGCGCCAGGTTGGTGCGAACGTCGTACATCGTCATCAGCAGACCTCGAATGCCCAGAGAAGGATTGAGGTTTGCGTGCACAAGCTCGATCGTGCGCAGCAGCTGGGCCAAGCCTTCCATGGGCAGGTACTCACACTGGATAGGAATGATCACCTCATCAGCAGCAGTCAAAGCATTGACAGTCAGCAATCCCAGGCTGGGCGGGCAGTCAATCAACACATAATCGTAGCGGCCCCGCAGGGACTCCAGGCCCTTGCGCAGCCGCTGCTCTCTCGCCATCAGGCCAACCAACTCCACCTCCGCACCTGCTAGAGCAGGCGCAGAGGGGACCAAGTCCAGCCCCAGGCGATCTGTCAGTGTCAGAAGTTGCTCCAGCGGCACATCGGCAATGATCGACTCGTAGATAGAGCGCCGCAGAGTGTTCTTGTCGATGCCTAAACTGGTCGTTGCATTGGCCTGCGGGTCAATATCAATCACCAGTACCCGCTTGCCTGCCGCAGCAAGGTACGCACCGAGGTTGACAACGGTCGTGGTCTTGCCTACACCACCTTTTTGGTTGGCCACGGCATAAACCTGGCCCATTCCATGGCCCCCTCAGCCAAGCAGCTCTTCTCGACGCAGCCGTTCTTCAACCTGGCTTCTGTCCGGTACCGCACTCATGCCCGCACCCTCAACTGACAGTGAGGCTGCACAGTTGGCGAACATGGCTGCCGCGCCTGCATCGCCAGTCTCGTGCAGCCGCACCATAAAGGCCGCCGCAAAGACGTCGCCTGCTCCCGTTGGGTCTACCTCCTTGGCCCGAAAAGCCGCAAAGTCGCGGGCGCCGTCTGCGCTGAAGAGGGTTGCACCCTTGGGACCGCGAGTCACCACCGCCATCTTGGCCAAGCGGGCGTACTCTTGCACCACAGCCTCTTCCCCGCCTACGTCCTCCTCGCTGAAGATGAGCACGTCAACCTCGGAGAAGGCGCGTGACGCCTGACCCCAGCGGTGGAATCGCACCCGCCCATCATCGTCCCACTCCCTCAGCCAACCTTGGGGCGTTGCGCCAATCAGTCCTGCGGGGAATGCGCCCAGCCAGTCTAGAGCCAGTTCATGCACAACCGGGGCGAGCAGCACAATCGGCACCGTCCGCCAAGCCGCGGGCAGCATTTCCAGCTGCAAGGGAGTCGCCACAGCATGCACGTATTGCTGTCGGCTTCTCCCGTGGTAGATGTTCTCAAAAGTGGTCGCACGGGACGAGGGTACGATATGGGTCTCAACATTCGGCAGGGCCACTGACACGCCCAAATCGGCCGGAGCACTGGTGAACACGGCCGCCCTGCACCCCAACCGCGCGGCAGTCAGCGCAGCGTAACTGACCGTTCCGCCCAGTGTGTAGCCGCCATCCGGCAGCACGTCCCTCGTCACGTGGCCGACAGCTAGAAAGTCAGGGGCGTGGCTTTCTCCCATGGTAGCTTCTACGGCCCGCCTAGCGCTTGGGGAAGATCGTGACCTTGCGTCGCTCTCCCTGCCCAATGCTCTCGGTGAAGACATCCGCCTCATCGCGCAGTGCGAGATGCACAATGCGCCGTTCGTTTGGCGGCATCGGCTCCAGAGCGACTGACTCTCCAGATTTGCGAACCTGGTCGGCCATGCGCCGTGCCAGATCAGTCAAGGTCCGCTCACGTCGAGCCCGATAGTGCTCGACATCCACCATCAGGTTAGGCCAGTGCTGGACATCCCGGCTGACCACCAGACAGGTGAGGAACTGCAGGTCCCGCAGGGTCTCACCTCTGCGGCCAATGAGCCCGCCGAGGTCATCGCCAGACACGTTGAGCAGAACAGCGTCGACGCCAGTCTGGCTGTCGAGCACAGCCTCCGCCCGGGTTATCCGGGCCCGGAGACCCATTTGCTGCAGCAGCTTCTGCAGCACTTGCACTCCCATGCGCCCCACCTCATCGGGATCGCCGGTTGCCTCGGCCCCATCTGGACGCCCGCTGGCCTCTTCCTCTTCCTCTTCCTCAAGCAGCTCACCCGCCCGCTCAAGCTTCGGCGAGGACGGCAATTTGGCGCTCACCCGCACCACGGCGTCTTCGCTGAGCAAACCCAACAAGCCGCGGCTGCCCTGGCGCAAGACCTCGACGTCCGCTTGGTCGCGGCTCAGTCCCAGCTGTTCAAGCCCTTTCTCTATGGCCTGCTCAACTGTGCGCCCACTCACCTCAATGCTTCTATCGTTTCGGCGCATTCTTCTTACCCTTGGCCTGGCCCCTGCTTCCGCCGAGCTGCGGAAATACCTCGCTCAGGGTACCCCACCCGCTCACAAAGTACTGCATGACAATGCCGAAGACGTTGGTTGCCACGAAGTAGAGCCCCAGGCCCGACGCAACTTGTAGCGTGATGAAGCCGAACATCATGGGCATCATCAGCTCCATGGACTGGCTCATCGCCTGGGCCTGTGGATCAGTCGATGGGGTCGCCATCATCTTCTGTTGTACCCACATCGTTGCCACAGTTAGAATGGGCAACACATAGTACGGATCGGGCCTCGCCAGATTCAGCCACAGGAAGCGGTTGTTCAATGGAATGAGGCTCGACAGATTGCCCACTGAGGCTAGGCTTGAGAGCAACGGGAACTGCTCATAGACATAGCGCCCCAGGTTGAGCAGAGCCATCGGGGTGTCAGGCAAAGCGTGGATTATCGACTGGTACAAGCCAATCCAAATGGGAAACTGGATCAGGGTCGGCACCAGGCAACCCAGGGGGCTAACACCAGCCTCGCGATAGAGCTTCATCTGCTCTTCAGCTAGCTTCTCTCGGTCATTTCTGTACTTGCGCTGCAACTCTTGCAGCTGAGGTTGCAGTTCCTGGCTCTTGCGCGCCGATTGCATCTGCTGTGTCTGTATGGGTAGTGTGACCAAACGCACCAGGACCGTGAACACAATGATGCTCAGACCAAAGTTGCGCCCAATGACTGCATATAGTGCCAGTAGAAAGTTGAGCATCGGGCTGAATATGAACGTATTCCACAACTGACTCACGGAGAGGACCTCCTCCTACCTCTTGCTGGGAGTCACCGTCCAGCGCTGGACACCCGAAGCCGCATCCAAAGCATAGAGTGCATCGCCAAAGGTGCTCACATAGACTGTGCCATCCGCAACGGCCGGCGTCGTCAGGATGCCCTTGCCGGGAGCGGCCTGCCAGAGCTGCTGCCCCGATGCCGGATCAAGGGCGTAGATCGTGCCCTTCTCGGTCCCAACGTACAACTGGCCTTCGGCTATCGTCACCGCAGCACGTACAATGCCCCCTGCAGAAAATGACCAACGGACTCCACCTGACTCGGCGTCCAGGGCATACAGCGTCTCGTCCAGCGAACCCACATAGACGATGCCATCAAACACGACAGGGGTTCCCCAGAACCAGCGCTCACCTTCAAACTCCCAGACCTTGCTGGCGCTCGCAGCGTCGACGGCATAAACCTTGCCATCCAAGGACCCAAAGAAGACTTTGCCGTTGCTGACTGCAGGGCCTCCGGCGATAGCTCCTCCGACTGTGAAAGCCCAGGCTCTTGCGCCGTCATCTGCATTGAGACAGTACATGGTTCCATCGAAGGAACCGACATAGATCTTCCCATCAGCCACCGCCGGACGTCCCCACACCCAGTTGCCCGTCTCAAACTCCCAGACTTTGCGTCCATTCTCTGCGTCCAGCGCATATACCTTATGGTCACGAGAGCCGAAGAACACCTTGCCTTCCGCCACGACGGCATCACCGACGATGCCTCCGTCAGTCGACACAGTCCAGCGCTGAGATCCAGTGTTTACGTCCAAGGCGTACAGCTGGCCGTTGTCTGAGCCAACATAGAGCGTAGCACCTGCTAGCGCTGGTGTGCCCCATAGTCCACCGATACCGGCCCGGTCCGCTGCTGGCGGGTACTGCCACACCTCCGCGCCGTTGGCTGCATCAAGCGCAAAGACGCGTCCCACCTGAGAACCAACGTACAGTATTCCATCAGCCACCGACCCGCCAGACCAAGACTGACTAGCGGGCGCCGTCGCACAGCTGCTCAACAAGCCCGCTACGATCAGCAGCATGAGCAGCAGCGTGATCCTCAAGCTCAATCCTTTCAACGATACTCCTCCGTCTTTTCGACCTATCTCTGCAATAGCCAAAGAAGGGAAGCGTACAACGCTTCCCGACCAGAACCACTACGGGACTGGGTCATAGCCGCCCGGATTCAGAGGGTGGCAACGACTGAGGCGCCTTAGCGCCAACCATCCTCCCTTCCACATCCCGTGCTTGTCCACCGCCTGATAGGCGTACTCTGAGCAAGAGGGAATGAACCGGCAAGCGGGAGGCAAGTGCCGAGAAACCTTCGTCTGGTAGAACCGGATGAGCCACAGAGCCAACTGTTTCACTCAGCCACGTCCCCCGCCGCTGAAGCGGCTCCACGCAGCCGTGCCCGGCCCAGCAGCTCATCCATCGCCTTGATGACATCCACGTACCGCGCGTGCACAATAGCTGGTCGCGCGATCAGCACAACATCCCACCCCGCTTCGATGTCCGTCAATCGCGCTCGCGTTGCCTCGCGCAGCCTACGCTTGACACGGTTCCGAACCACCGCTTTGCCAATTCGCTTGCCAGCAACAAAGCCAAAGCGGCTATATGCGAGGCCGTTCGCGCGCGCACGCAACACCATTAAGGGATGGGAGCACGAACGCCCGTCAATTCGTACGTCTCGATACTCCTTGTTGCCGGTCAGGCGATGGCGTCTCTGCACGGCAGAGCCCTTTCCGCAGCGCCATGGCGAGATGCCCCCGCCGAAAAGGTCGGTTGACTAGACCGTGAGCCGCTTGCGGCCCTTGCGGCGGCGCTCGCGTAGCACGTTGCGGCCGGTCTTGGTGCGCATACGCGCTCGAAATCCATGGACTCGCTGACGTCGGCGCTTCTTGGGTTGCCAGGTTCTCTTAGGCATGATTGTACCCTCTCCTCCAGTGACACGAACGCGCTATTATACCCGTGCCTCTGTCATACTGTCAAACGGAGTGAGTTGTGGGCTAGGACATCGTTACCAGGTCATGATGCACATACTAGAAAAAGCTGGAGCTCCTCCGGTACAATATGTGTGGCACACAATACACCGAGAGGAGCACCAGCTATGGCCGAGTTGGCCTGCGGGGAAGTATACGCTATGAATGCCGTACAGGCAAGTGGAACTTGACAAGGACCTGCCGGGAGACGCTAAGGACTCGCCCCAGCTACTTGCCGGGACACTGTGCAGCCACAGCCGGTGATATACCTTTGCCCTCGTACGCCTTGTCAAAATGCGCGCTAAAGTCGGCACTCAGCCTGCGCGCCCTGGCATCGAAAGCGTCCTTGTCCTGCCAGGTATTGCAGGGATTGAGGATCTGAGGGTCAATACCCGGGCAGCTAGTCGGCACCATGATGTGAAAGACGGAATCCTCCACATACGGCACATCTTTGAGCGCTCCCGTCAGAGCCGCATGCACAAGAGCTCTCGTGATGTCTATGTCCATCCTCGATCCGACGCCAAAGGGCCCTCCACTCCAGCCTGTATTGACCAGATAGACATCAGTTCCATGTCGGCGCATCCGCTCACCGAGCATCCTAGCATACACGTCGGGATTGCGGGGCATGAAGGGTTCCCCAAAGAATCGCGAGAAGGTGCTGACCGGGTCAACTATCCCAGTCTCTGTACCGGCCAGCTTGCTGGTATAGCCCATGAGGAACCACAACATCGCTTGATCCGGACTCAGCTTGGCGACCGGCGGGACAACCCCGTTGGCGTCTGCGGTGAGGAACAAGATGGTGCGTGGATGGCCACCGACTGGAGGCGTCTTGATGTTGCTAAGGTACCTGAGCGGATACGACGCCCTGGAATTCGGAGTCAGTCGATCGTCGTCCAGGTCAAAATGACCATCGGGATAGACCATTGCGTTCTCCACGATAGCCCCGTGCTCCAGGTACGGGGCCATATGAAGCACCGCATTCCATATCTCCGGTTCCTTTTTTTTGCGCAGATTGATCAGCTTTGCATAGCAGCCATTCTCGAAATTCGCGATACCGTGGTCGCTCCAGCCGTGCTCATCATCACCGAGCAGCGCACGTCGAGGGTCGGCCGACAATGTCGTCTTGCCGGTGCCCGACAATCCCAGCAAGAGCGCAATGTCACCATCTGGCCCCTCATTCGCGGAGCAGTGCAAGGGCAAGATTCCCACTCCCGGCAGCACGTAGTTCATCACTGTGAACATGAGCTTCTTCACACTGCCACCGTACGCCGACCCGTACACCACGCCCAAGCGACGGTCAAAATCCATCGCGACGGCCATATCGCTTGTGTGACCACTGGCAAGCTTGCGCAGACGTCCCACGTACTTCGCACGTTCGAGCTTGTTGTAGGGCACCGCGATCATAACGAATCCTGCGTCGGCAAAGACGCTGCGCTCAATGCCTTGCGGCACCGGCCGGAACACATTGTCTGTGAACAGCGTCGTGAGAGCCCAGTCGGTAATGGTCCTTACCGGCATGGCATAGGACGGGTCCGCCCCCAACACACGGTCTGTCACGTAGAGAGTGTCTTTTTCGGACAATACCTCAAGTGCATCCTGCACAAGCATATCGAAGGTGTCGGCCTCGAGAGGGATATTATTGGGCGAATCCCAGTCGATGTCGGCTTCGCTCTTCTCATGCCGCACAATGTAGGTGTCCTTCGGGCTCCGCCCCGTGGACTCGGGCGGTGTCCATGTGGCCAAAGCCCCGTTCGCCGCGACAAGCGCCCCCCGCTGCGCTACAGCCTGGCGAATGAGCTCTTGGCGAGCGGTATTATGTTGAACCCTCGGCTGCCCTGTGAGCCATGAAAGCACCTGATCCTGCAGATCCATGATTCTCGTTTGCCTCCACTATGAGTCTGAGCCCATCTCACTACGACGTGAGATGGCCGCTAGCTAGCGCTCGATATTGTGTCGGATGGGCCGTGGCCAGTCCCATGGCCTCCCCGACTGTCAGAACGAAGCATGTTGTCCAGACTGCTCAACGGCTCGCCGCTCCCGTTGTGCTGAACCATTACCACTTCAGCCATGATGCTAAGCGCGATCTCCGCTGGTGTGTGCCCGCCAGTGTTCAACCCAATCGGGGCCCGTACCTGGCTCAGTCTTTCACGCGGCTCGCCCTCACTCAGCAGGCGTTCGAAGACAGCGCGCACCTTGTTGCGGCTGCCGATCATGCCCACATAGCGCAGCGGCAGAGACAGGAGTTCGCGTAGGACCACTGCGTCGAATTCGTGATTGCGCGTCACGATTACCGCGAAGGTATCTGCACTGATGATCAGCCGCTGCGCCAGA
>Ga0180438_10002530_pt1 | contig 29596 bp, 45 predicted proteins | sample SS_ome_12_FD_132455 | JGI IMG/M metagenome (GOLD analysis project Ga0180438, IMG submission 132455) | Hypersaline lake sediment archaeal communities from the Salton Sea, California, USA - SS_3_D_2 metaG | ecosystem: Environmental > Aquatic > Non-marine Saline and Alkaline > Hypersaline >...
TCCGCTTGAAGTACCACCCCCGCTGGGAGAATGGCTGGTGGATGCCCGGCTCGACAAGCCGGACGACATTCAGCCGCGACGACTTGCAGGAGTTGGGCCTGCGGCTTGAGGAAGGAGCGGCGTCTGCTGACAAGGCGGACGCCGTTGAGGTGTCGGAGCCTGACCCTGTCGAGGTTCCACGGCTTGACTCCAAGGCAGTCAGGCTGTGGGAGCGGTTCGGTGTGGACCCGGACGAGGCAAGGAGGATGGTTCAGATGGGAAGGCTGACTTGGGAAGACGTAAACCTGCCCTCTCTGGCGGATGTCCGGGCAAAGGTGCAGGAGCGACGTGAGTTCAGTCTCAAGGTAATCGAGGTCGAGGCTCTGAAAGAGGAGATGGTGGCATGAAGATACGCAATCTTACCAAGTATCGCACAGACGACTTGCGCAAGTTCATGTACTGGGTCGCCAAACAGGAAGGCTACGAGTCCTCTTACACCAAGCGGCTACGCGTCACGGTAGTTCCTGCTCGACGGTGGCACACAGGCGAGGCTCCGCTGGGCGGCTCCAGCATCTTTATCCGCATCCCCAAACCTGACCGGCTGAACAAGCCGCGCTTGGCGGCACTCGTCGCACACGAGATGCGCCACAATCACCAGAGGCGTGGTACGACCTACGTCGCCTACTCCACTGAGCGCAACATGCGTGGCAGTGGCCGCTACTCCGGACGAGGGGAGAGCCCGGAGAGGTACTGGCCCGAGGCCGAGACTCTGGAGCTGAGGCTTGTCGAGCCCAAGGCCAAGAAGGTCAAGACACCCCACGACCGGGCTGAGGAGGGTCGGGCCAAGGCTGCGAAGAAGGTTGTCGAGTATGAGCGCAAGATGAAGCGTATGGAAAATCTCTTGAAGAAGTGGCGGAAGAAGCTGCGATACTATGAGAAGCGATGTGAGGTCACAAAAGACTTACTCGCGCCTGAGCCCCGGAAACCAAGTAGGCCCGAGCCTCGCAAGAAAGAGGAGCCTGTCTATGAGGACACGTGGACGTGCCTTGCCCACATGGATGAGGGCCGTGTCTTTGAATGCCCGTACGACTCATTGGCGGATGCCAAGCAGCGGCCCTATCCATGCGTAGACGCCGAGGAGCCGAAGGTTCCAAGGGGATACCTTGGCGTAACCGAGGAGGAGCCATGTCGAGGACGTGGGCTGCCGACAGGGTAGCCAGATTCCGGTGCCACACGTGCGGGTATGTCCTGTGGAGGGAATTCAACCCCGGCAGGAGGTGTCCAGTCTGTGACTGCGGGGCTGGCTACATGCCGTGCGACTACGTCTTTACGATACCCAAGGGGACTCTGTTGATTTTAGACGAGTCTCCGTGTCTCGTTGCGGTGTAGAATAGAGTGGGGTATCCTTATGCGACAAGTTGAAGGTGTGAACTACTGGAAGGTGAAAGACTTCAGAGCTTGCCCCGACTGTGGAAGCGAGCAGTTTTATGAAGGGCCGTCCGGTGGCATGTGTGTGAATATCAAGTGCGCTGGGTGCGGAAGCTTCTTCAACAACATGGGGTTTATGGGATTCGAGAGAATCCACTGGAACCCTCCGGACGAGTCAGAGGGTATCTTGATAGTTGGAAGCGAGAAGGAACATGGCAACATCAAAGCAGATATGCGTGATATTAGGCGAAGATGGAAAACCCATTGCGGCGACGCCATTCGTCGAGTCTGCGCAAAACTTCGTTGCTCAGAATGAAGGGACCAGCTTTGTGAAGGTGGCCCGGATAAAGGGTCACTCGGCGGTGTCCCTGTCTAGGCGCGAGAACGCCATCACTGAGTGTATCGTGGATGCGGCTATTTCTGCCAAGCTTCAGGGCACATCCCTCTCGAAGTTTGCCAAGGCTCACGGCGTCAGGTACCCGGAGCTTCGAGACCGCGTTAATGCGAAGTGGGGATATTCAAAGCCGTGGCCGACCATGAGGCCGAAGAAGAAGGAAGAGGGCAGGCAGCGTTGGAATCACGACGGCCTGTTTAAGGGCTGATGCGGCTCTTGGGATGGCTGACTTACTGGCCCAGACGGCTACTGGCGAGACGGCATGGGTGCCTTATCGTATCGGATTCTTTCGATGTGGACGAGGTGCTGGAGCGGAAACGAGTGACTGAGATGCGCTGGGACAGGAAGCGTGAAGGCTACCTTGTTGTGCGCGACGAGAAAGACCCGTGGGAGGTCGCGCTTGAAGAACTGAGGAGTCTCATGTAGAATGCCTATTGTTATCCAAGACCACGAGCGATACATATGCCAGCACTGCGGTATACCGGTGTTGGCCCGGAAGAGGTTCGGGCAATGGTGTCACCACGCGACCGATGCAAATGGAAATAACTGGCCTCCTTTGTGTCCAACCGGCGTGACTACGGCATTGCCAATGCCGGAGCAGTGTCTGAGAATATGGGAGGAGACATCATGCCGGTGAGTATGACTCTGGGGCCGTCCATAGGTATGACGGGGATGTCTCTGGCCGACATCGTGCCTGCGAACATGGATATTTTGAAGGAGTGTTCTACGTGTCGTCGTGTTCGAGTGGAGAGGACGGATTGGGTTGAGGACTGCATTGAAAATAAGACTGGTCACCTGTGTCCGTGTGGTGGTCTTTGGGCGGCATTAGCTATTGTACCGAGATACTCATTGGTGGTTCGTCATGAGCGCAGATTGGAAAGAGGCAGGTCGGTGTGAAGGATGCAATAATTATGATTGTGCGCACGTGGATTTGCCGTCTGTATTGGGCGACAGAATGAGAGCATGTCCGTGGTGTAGGAGCCCCTGTGTCGAGCACGGTTCGACCTACAAGGGTCGCTGTGCGGAGTGTGGCCGGGAGGCGACGATGAGGCAGTTCCTCGTTGACTACCCGGAAGGCACGCTACCCATCTTTCTGGAGAGGACAGAGGGATGACAAAAGTTGAGAAAATAATCGCAGATATTGACAGGCACGTTATGGTCTGTGGAGGACAGAGGGATGACAAAAGTTGAGAAAATAATCGCAGATATTGACAGGCACGTTATGGTCTGTGGTGGTCGCATAGTCTCGTCTGACGACCCGGTTAGGGCTAACATAGCTTGGGCGTGCTTGAAATGCCAGAAGGAATGGACGATGCCTATCAAGGAGTTCAAGCTGGTAGGACACTGGCCGGAGTGGGTGTACGAGTATGCTGATGAGGGTATAGACCACGAGGGCGACGTGTTGGCCCGGAGAGCCGCTTTGGAGAGTGGCTTGAATCGCGCTGGCAGTTTGCGTGTCTGGAGGGAGCAGAAGGAGTACGATGTGCACGACTGTGCCGCAGACGTGATGACGGCGTTCTTGCAATCTATAGCGACACTGGGCGGCTATCATGTGCCGATAGACGAGAGGGAGGAATGTTAAAAGAATTGACAGGCAGGGTAAAGAGGCCGAACTGGATGAGCCCTTCAGAGCGAAACGGGCTGTTTGAGTCGGATGCTGTTCCTGTCTCTCAGGCGATTATGGTTTGCGTGTCGTGCGGCTGCCGATGGCGACAGTGTGAATTGAATCAGGTATGCCACCGTTCCTGTTGCTGTCCGACATGTGGCAGTAAGGGGAAGCGTGATAGTATGGTTGAGCATATGTGGGTTCCCGGCGGAACGTTGGTCATCTGGGCTGAGTTGAAGACATGAATCAGAACACAATAAAGAAGAGAATCGGTCTTGGTCTACGGCGTTTTCTTGAGGCCGACCAGCTTTCGCGCAAGTACCAGCCCTACTTCGGTTGCAACGCCGAATTCCTGCGACGCTTCCTTGAGTTCCAGTTCAATGGCCGGATGAGCTGGGATAATTTTGGGACAGTTTGGAAGATTGGCCACGTGCTGCCGCTTCGGGAGTTTGACCAAACCAAGGAAGAGGACTTGAAGTTGTGCTGGAACTGGATAAATCTCCGGCCAGTGCGAGAGACTTCATCGCGGAATGCGTATTCCGGTGTCGAGGCATTGCGTATTCTCGAATGGAGAGAGAAGTTTTTCAAGGACAATCCGGTAATTGGGGAGCTTATGCGCAGGGCGGCGATAGTTTCCGATGGTGAGGCTCGGTCGTTTGTGGACTGGGGAATGTTCTCCGTGGAACATTAGTCACTGATATGCAAGAACTTACGAAAATAATCGCTGGAAAAATCTCGTGAAATTTTCGCAGAAATCGCTACCAATGGAGAGCAAGCATTACAAGAGAGTCGCGGCAGAGGTGCCGGATAGCGAGAGACAGGAAAAGGGGCGATGCAAAAAGTGCGGAAAAGAATCGTGGCTTTTGGGCAATGAAGGGTTTTCATGTCCGCAATGCGGACACACAGAAGGCACGTTGATGGATGCGAGGCGTGTCGGACATTTAGACATCACGTCAGAAAAGCGCGAAAATAAATGAAGGTTTCGAAACCAGTAGCACCATGGCCGGTCAAGCAATTACCGATTGGTTTGGTCAAGTTCGTCGAGTATGTCAAGTCTCGGGAGAACGATGTCGAATACGTTCGGTACCTCTGTCACTGTGGCTTTGTCTACGATGCCGTCGAGGTGTACAATCATGGAGTGCGGCATGCGGACGGCAAGAGATGTCCTTGGTGTCACAAACTTACCAGCGAGCCGATTGCGCCCAAGGAGCTGATGAGACGCTCTGGCGGTAAATTGCCCAATGAATGTTTGCTGGTCTGGAAGGAGAGGGGGCATGTTGGGAGGCTTCCACAAGATACCCGCAAGATGGTTCTACCTATGGGCCTGCGGCTGTGGTAGCAAGTGGCGACGCTACAGTTATGCTGAGAACGAACCTTGCCCATTATGCGGTCGTGAGCGCGACTTGATTGACATGGCACCGACACCCGGAGGGACTTTAGATGTCTGGGATGAATCAAGAGAGTAGACTGAGGGGCCGACCCCGGTGTTCGAGATGTGGTGGCTTTGTCAATGGATGGGGAGCCCAGAATGAACCACAGTGCTCGTGCTCAGACCGGTATCGCAATGGAAGCGATGAAGATATGAGTGGTCCTCCCGAGGGCAGTGTGTTCGTTTGGTTGGAAAATCAGGATTGACGAATTTCTTGATATGATAGACATAAGTGGAGTCCTGAAAAGAAAAGGAGGAACAAACGTGAGAGTTCTCATGGTTATCGTTGTCGCAGTCATCCTCTGCTCGATTGCCGGGTGTGGTACACCGGTGAAAGAAAAGAGACCTCCCGATAAGACGCCGCTTGGCGGTCAGATGAAGTAAGATGCAGTGCAGAAAACCATCTTTGTTGTGGAGGGTGGTGGCACTCGTGTTAAGTCCGTTCGTCGCGTTGCTCGCCATCTGTTTCGCCTTTGCGGCGGTTCTGGGTGTTGGTATCCTCTGCTGTATCGGAGAGCATTACTCGCAGCATAATGCCGGTCACTTTCCGCATTGACTGGCCCAAGTTTCGAGAATCTCCGGATTTTTCATCACTCCGTGCAATGGTGTCGAAAAAGGAGCGAGTGATGATATTCCGCACAGGCGGTTCTCTATCCAAAGGAATAATCTATACCCAAATAGCCGCTTTGGTTATGATGCTCGTGGGTATGTGGCATCTGGGCCTTGTTCTCTTTATTGTTGCCAGCGTGATGACGCTGAAGACAATGAAGCAAGCCGATACACACCGCCTTCCGGTCAGCAGGTGTATAATGTCTGATGAGGCCGATGACGCCGATTTGGAGGCAGCCGAGCGTAAAGCGGAGAAGGAGCGGCAGAAAAGAGAGAAGAAGCGCGAGCGAGAGCTTGCCGACGCGCAGGGTGCGAGCTGGCACGGCGTTGTGGAGGCTTCTGTCCTTGGGGCTCGAACAATCGTGGACAATACGGATATACCAAATGGCTTCGTGGTGATGGGGCCTGCCGACAAGCCCGTTCTCGTGGACTTTGACGATAGTGGCAAGCTCGTCTCCCGAGGGGTCGAGGTCGAGATAGGTTCATGGCTGAAGGGTCTTGGCGACAAAATTCCAGAGGATGCCGTCATACTGGTCCACTCGGTTAAGGGGCCGGACCAGATACTCATTAGGAGTCTGGAGGTCAATCGAATCACAAAGAACGGCCAGCCGGTCACGGTCAGAGAAGCGGCCCGGCTCAATCTTCTGCCGAAGGTGGTCGAGACGCTGCGTGAGAAGTATATCGAGAACATGCAGTACAAAGAGGTTGAAGCACTGTTGGAGAGTCTGGATGAGAAAGACGATGCGTAAGTACAGCAGGCGACACGGCTGGATGCTGATGAGGTCGTATGCCCCCGGTGACGGCTCGATTGATTTCAACTGGGTGAGCGAGCAAGACCCCAATGGTGCCGTGTTGGAAGAGCCTGTTACCGAGAGTGACGTGAGCGAGTGGCTCCGTATGAAAGAGAACTCCGAGAGGTTTCAGGGTTGGGAGATTCTTGTCCTTGGTAAGTGTTCTCGTCTTCAGGTTCCCTATGATGTTCGTATTGCCCGGCTTGTCGAGCGTCCGTTCCATACCAGCAAACGACTTGTCATGGACGGCATAGAGTTTGAGTATATCTATCATGGGCCAGAGCAGGACAAACATGGCTCGAAGTGGCACCATTCCGGCAACACCGATTTTTACGGCGTGACGAAGTCTGGCCGAGCGGCTGTCAGCAAGGTCAGTCACATGGATACCATTGGGGCTCTTTGTTTCTTCCTCAATCACGAGCGTGATTTTGAAGCGAGTGGATTCAAGACGAGGTCGAGACGAAGCGCGAGGGATTTGTGTGCTGGGTATGATTCACTTAGAGTTAGACTCAAGCCGGTGCCGAGGTCTCTTGTTGGCGACTGCGTCGGTCACCATCCAGAGCGGAAGATTTTCAGGGAGGTTGAGGTTTACGATGAAGACCCGTACACGCCGATTGGCACAAGGTTCGTAGTCGCGCACCCAGCGACTGGGATAGTTGAAGGTGACCTCATTTTGAAATGATTATTAGTCGAGAGTATTCACATATCGTCTTCAAGTGCTTTGCATGCAGCAACAGGAGACTCTGGCCTACTGCATGGGGCACCAAGCCGAGTCTAAGATGCCGCGAGCATGATTCAGATATCATGGAGAAGGAGACGCTTGTTCCCAATGGATGTCTATGGGTGGAGGACGAGTATCCGTGCCATCCTCGTGTCGTGTTGGGGGTGGACCCGGCGGTGCCCGGTGGCGATATGTCGGTTTACGCATGGATTGGGGATGACGGCAACTTCGAGTCCGAAAGGGTGAATGGCTCTGTGGATGATAATGTTTTGGTTGTTCTCAATGAAAGGCGTGCCTGATGGTGAGATATTGGGTCAGTCATGGATTCGGCAACCAGTTGTTTCACTACTGGATGGCCCGGATAGTGGCCAAGGAGCTGGGTCTCATGCTGCACTTTGAGGGATTCTATTTCGACCACAGGCTAAGAAAGCTCCTCATCTCTCATCTTGAGCTACCCCTATTTTTACCGGGGAAGAAGACGCCTCCTCCGGCCCAGAAGGTCGAGCACAAGGCCGGGGCGTTGTTCGATATCGCCCGTCTCGATTCGTCTAGGGAGGTTCATGTCAATCCAGATGGACACTCCACCTTTGAGTGGTACCCATACTTTCGAGAGCACAAGGAATTGATTCGACGCGTCATGAAATCTCACGTTGGGTTCTCTTCATTGAAGCCTCGGACTCTTGGGATACACCTGCGCCTTACGGATGTTCCGGCAACATATCCCATTCCCTGCGCCGCTTTTTATGAGAAGGCCGTGGCGGAGTATAAGCCCAAGGAGGTTCTGGTTGTTACAGACGAGTCAGACCATGCTTTTGCTCGTTATCTTGCTTGGCGATACGCGACTCAGCCTATTTCCAGCAGTCCGATATCTGACTTTTTCTTATTGGCATCCTGTGATGCGATTGTGGCATCGAACAGTACCTTCTCATGGTGGGCAGCGTTTGTCAGCGATGCTCAGGTTTACCATCCTTGGAAGAAGCATGGTACGACGAAAGACCTCCGTGTTGACGATGAGCGTTATCACTTTGTGGACTTTGATTGGGACGCCAAGGTACGCCTTTACGGGGGAAAGAAATGAAGCGAATTGGAATAGTATTGTTGGCGGTGACGTGCTCAGGTGCGTTGGCAGGCAACTTTGTATTGAGGGAAGAGAACGATGTTTTTGCCGGGTCGGACGGTCGGTACACGCAGGGGCTGGAGCTGATGTATGGGTATTCATCCACGACGACTGTCAATGTGGCCCGGTGGTTTGGTGTCCGAAATCTCATGTATACACCCGCCGACATAAGCATCGCTGAGCCGCAGCCCGACGACCGTCCATGGGCCGGGCTGACCGCGTTGGTTTATGAAGAGTGGAGATACTGGAAGAACAGCTACGTTCAAGCAGAATATATGCTGGGTGTCGTTGGGGAGTGGTCCGAGTCGGAGCAGATTCAGAAGTGGTTCCACGGATTGATAGGTTCAGAAGAGCCGAAGGGTTGGGACAACCAGATACCCAATGAGCCTTTTGTAAATGCGATGGTTACCCTTCATCGTCCGTGGTGGACTATAGGCAAGCCGGATGAGTGGTATGCCGACCTGACCGGGACATGTGGCGGCTCGCTGGGTACGGCCTTTGTCAATGTCGAGGTTGGAGGAGATATTCGGGCCGGTTGGAACGTTCCCATGGACTATCGAAGTGCCCTGATAAAGCCTACCGTATCGAGGGGTGGATTCAGCGCGTATGTTTTTGCGGGTATGGAAGGGAGGTTCGTTCTGCACAATGTCACCTTGGGGGGAAGTCTGTTTCAGGATGGCCCATCTCAGACGATGGAGCCGTTTGTGCACGATTTGAAGACGGGTTTCGCAGTTGGCGTGAGAGGGATTGCGAATGGCATGGATGCCGGGCTGTCATACTGTTTCGTACACAGGTCTAAAGAGTTTGAGGGACAGGACGAGTCTGCGAGATTTGGTTCTGTCACTATCTCTGTAGTTAGAACATTTTGAGGAGCCATGAGAAAGAAACTTGGAATTCTGTTGATGGAGCAAGAAGACGGAGAGGTTGGTGTCCAGTTGTTTGAAGACCCGGACAAACTGGCCGAAAGCTTTGCCCAGTTGAAGGGCAGGCAGACTGACCCACACCAGAGAGCCACGATGATACGACTGGATTACGCCACAGGCGAGGTGGAAGCCCACGCAAGAGAGCTGCCTGTGCCCGAGACATCAGTCGAGGAAAGACCGGACGGTTGGAGGCTGGGGGAAGGGCCAATCTACTTCGATAAGGAAAAGAAGAAGTGAGTATTTCCTACAAGCCTTACAGGATGTTGAGGGACAGGATGGCCAAGATGGCTGCGCCGCTTGTGTCGAAAAAAGTGCGTCGTATGAACCCGGACGATTTCCTGAAGTATGTTATAAATGTATCCATTGGCAGTCAGCGCATGCTTGCCTCGATGGACTCTAATATACTCGTGGATGAAGAAATGTATGTCGAGGAGGGATGTCGTGCCTACTTTCCGGAGAGTCCCGCGTTGTTGGAGATGCTATGGCGAGCGAAGATGGACGTGACATTGGACGACCTCGACCTCACTCGATTGCCGAAAGTGTTTTCCATAGCTTGGCCGAGAACTGAGATTGATGGGGCACCCCTTATCGGATGTATGGTCTCGATATACGCGAACAAGGAAAGGGTGGGGCCTGTGGCGAGATTCGGTCAACGCTATTTCGGACATCCTCTTGAGTTGGTTACTGATGGTGTTGTCTCTGATGATGAGATTGGCATCCATATCACCTACCCGGAGGAGAAGCCTCTTCGTGAGATGCCTGCGATGTATCGGTGCAGCATACCCAATAAGTGGCTGAAAGAATGCCTTAGTGGCGATGTCAACTTCGATAAGAAGCTGAGCACATACAGGAATCCCCGCTTCTTGGCCATGAGTCTTAGCGAACAGGAGAATCACCAGCAGTACGTTATGGCGAAGCTCGTCACCCACCTGTTGGTCTACATGCAGGCTTGCCCGGATATGATTTCAGAAGGCTATCCAGAGGGTCGCAAGGCGCGTGAGTTCAGCTCAAGATACGCAGGGAAAGTGAAGCCGACTATTCTGGGAGCACCTGCGGGGCTGACCGGGACGCATGCGTCTCCGGATGCTCATTGGAGGAATGCGCATTTCAGAAGCTACCCGAAGCGCAAGGACGGTACCAAGAAAAAGGGAATCGTCGCCGTGAGGGGTACGATGGTAAACGCGGACGTTGACCCGGCGACAGTGAAGGAAGACGAGCTGGAGGTAAGCATAAGGTGAGCCTGACAAATGACGATTGGCGGCATGTCCATAAGGTGCTCTCGTCGGATATTCAAGAGTGTGAAATTTTGTCTGAGGGGGCAATTGGGGGCCGGGCAACTCGTATGAAGAAACGAATTGCGGATGACAAGAGAGTGCTCGCGAGAGTTGAAAGAATCTTGGGTCACAGACCTGAGTGGGCACCGGTGAAAGACGAGTGAAGGTTATCATCGCAGGGTCGCGTGACTGCACTGATTACGTTTCTCTCTTGATAGCCATCTATCTGGCTAAGTTCGAGATTACCGAGGTCGTGTCCGGGTGTGCTCGCGGTGTGGACAAGATGGGAGAACGCTGGGCGCAGGAGCACGGCATCCCCATCAAGCGGTTCCCTGCCGACTGGAACAAGTACGGAAAGGGGGCGGGGTCGAGGCGGAACACACAGATGGCCGAGCATAGTGAGGCACTGATTGCGCTGTGGGACGGTGCGAGCAGTGGTACAAAAAATATGATAAAGCAATCTAAGGTGAGAGGATTGGAAGTATTCGTTTACAGGGTGAAAGGGTTGGTCCGTGCCAATGGTCAAAAAGAAGTACGTTGTCCTGAGCGACGACAAGAAGGAGTTCCTGATACTCTTCGATGAAGAGATTTCTCACAAGGAGGCTGCGGACGGGGTTGGGATGAGGCCCGTGTCCGCTGGTTTCGTTTTGCTTGACAGGCCCAAGCTGCATTGCTACGGCTATTCGCCGACGCTGGGATTGGAGTCCCGAGGGGCAGAAGATACGGAATTATTGAGCAGGTTCCTGAGTAGGAGATGAGTATCGTGCCTCCGACCGCTTGGTTCATGAAAGCGGCCTCCATGCTCGGCGTCGTATAAGAAGGCTAACCGGATTTTTCATGCGTCTTTGCAATGGTAGGGAAACAGCGAAGGAGACGCATGAAGCGAATGGCCGACATACTATCGCCGCACAAGATTCCGAGCAAGTGTAGGTTTTGCGGTCGCAGCCTTACTGCTCTCTCTTATCCCAAGTATACCGGGAGTGATTGCGTCAATCATATTTGTTTGCACTGTGGCGCACACTGGTATGGGGACTACGGAAAGCCTCCTTGCTGGTACACACCCAAAGAATGGAAGGAGTATGTGAATGCCGAAGTATCTTGAGCTTAGACACAGGCGCGACAAGAACGGTGAATACAAAGGCGGCGCAGTCTATCGGAAGACTGTCGAACCTTTCGACCATCGCGGCAGGAAAATCATCGTTGGGCTGGAGCCCGGTGATGTTATCAGCTTCCGCGAGGAGCGCACCCGGAAGACCTATACCATTGATATCCGCTGGGCATTTACGCAGGCGGTCAAGCAGGCCGTCAAAAAGGAGCGCGAGGAGAAAAGGAGAGGCTGACGGAATGCGCAAGTGGTGGAAGCAATATCAGGTAGATGTACCAGAGGGCAGGTCCGGCGATTGGGAGGTCAGTAAGTTCTCCATCTCTAAGGAGGAGGCCGACCACTACAACGCCATGGCCTCGTTCAACTTCACCACTCGTGGCTCTCGTATTCATCCCGGTAACTACACGCGGTTGACGTGCAGGGAAAAGGTTGTGATGTCTGATACACCCATGGAGGTTCGAGACCATCTTGGCGTGATAGAGAGAGCAAAAGGACGCGTTCTTGTCGCCGGACTCGGTCTTGGCATGGTGGTGCGAGCCTGTCTGGACAAGAGTGCCGTGGAGCGAGTGACAGTCGTTGAGAACTCGCCGTGTGTTATTGAGCTTGTGGCGTCACACTTGTATGACAAGTACGGCCACAATCGGCTTGAAATCATCGAGGATGACATCTTCGCATGGAAGATGCCTCGGCCCCCGAATCCCTGTTTTGAAATTGCGTGGTTCGATATATGGAGCACCGTCTGCGGTGACCACGTTAAGGAGATGACGAAGCTCAAGAGGCGGTTCGCCAAGAAAGCCGCGTGGCGGGGATGTTGGCGTGAATGGGAAATGAAAAGAGCGAACCGCTCAGGGCGTTGGTGAGTATAGTAGATTAGGAGGAAAGACCATGGCGAAGGTAACAAGCGACGACTGCAAGAAGTGGATTGTTCAAAATCTTTGTCCAACCAGCGAAACGAAGGATTGGAAACGCCGAAGCAAGCACAAGGACGGTAACGAAGTCATCAGGACATTTGAGAATGTTGAAGTCGGTATCTTGCTTGAGGTTGTCGAATGTAACGGTGCGATAATAAGGGGAAGAAAAGCTGGTTCGTCCAAGACAGAAGAATGCTCTGAAGAGAAAATCGCACCTACCGGGTCACTGCTGGCCACACTGAAAATGAATCCCATCAAGGTGTCTTTCTTGCCTATTCCACCGTGTGAGTATGACGACTTGTCGGGTCGTATGATTTACGACATAGGCGAGGAGGGCCTTGACGATGTGGAGGCTCTTGAGGAGGAAGGTGGGATTGGTTTCTACTGTGGACCCGAGACGAAGGGTGGTTGGCTTCACGATACTGCGGATGGAGGCTGTACTGAAAAGCTGGAGGAGTTGTTCGCCGACCTGCCAACTCAAACCATTTGTGGTTCCCAGTATCCGGGCATTTCTCTGCATGACGCAGAGAACTACCACACCATTGCGTTGATACCGGGTGTGTCGCCACAAGACTTGTGGGCTCTTATTGTGGAGCGTCTGGAGCGGTCGGGTGCGGTAAGGATGAAGCCAATAGAGTCAAGGTTAAGATAGTGAACGACTACGCCAGATTCAGGAAGTTTTTCGACGAGATGGGTGTTGTGTATGGGATGCCGAATAACTTGGGCATAGGAGACCAACGCCACGGAGAGGAACCGCTTGAATCCATTTTTCTATTGACGGTTCCGCAGGCCATTTTCTGCTTTGATGAAGACAAGCGATTCATTGGCGTCGTGTCCGATGAGATGGGAATCTTCGAACCAAGGAATGAGTAGTGGACATCGGAAGCAAGAGCAGATATCCAGCGAACGCGCTGAGTAACTTCGCACCACATCCTTTCGAGATTGATGGCGTCAAGTGCAGTAGCATGGAGGGGTTCCTCCAGACTTGACTTGGTTCCTTCATGTGGTATCTTTATCGCATGAAAAACAAGAAAGAACACTATGTTTATCTGTATATTGACCCTCGGGACGGGGATGTATTCTATGTGGGTTGTGGGAAAGCCTATCGGATGATGTTTCACATTAGGCCGTCAATGAGACGTAAGCCAACTCCTAAAAACAGGAGAATCAATGAGATTATGGCGTTGGGAATTCATCCTATGATAGTGGTTATTGCGGGAGGGCTAACGCAAGGGGAGGCTCTACAAATTGAACGGAAGACTATTGCTTTTTACGGCAAAGAGAACTTGACCAACCTAACAACAGGAGGGCAGGGTTGTCCCGGCACAAAGTCATTTCTTGGTCGCCATCATACAGAAGAAGCCAAGGAGAAAATCCGGCAATCGAAGATTGGGGAAAAGAATCCGATGTTTGGCAAGAGGCGTTCAGAGGAATCTCTTGCCAAATTCAGGAGTAAGATGTGCGGAGAGAATCACCCTTTTTGGGGAGAGCGCAGACCGCAATCTACTCGTGACAAGCTGAGCGAGTCTCTTTCTGGTTTTGAGTGGAGCGATGAAGATAAAGAGAAGAGAAGTGCGGGGATGTCTCGGGTGTGGGCTGAGAGGCGTAGAACGGGTGTGGGGCTCCCTCGTCATCGCAAAAGGGAAGTCACTTGTGGTGGAGAGACAATGAGTTTGGACGACTGGTCATTTCGGACGGGAATACCAAAATCCACTATCCGTGCTAGGCTGAAGAGAGGATGGTCGGTGGATAGGGCATTGGGGATGGAGAGTTCATAATGGAAATACGAAGCGGTGCAAAGTATCCAGCCGGTGCGCTGTCGAATTTTGCACCCCATGAGTTTGTGATGGATGGTGTTGTCTGTAAAAGTGCTGAAGGGTGGTTGCAGAGTCTCAAGTTCAAGAACCCTCTTATGCAGGAACACATCTGCACACTCGTTGGCAAGAAGGCCAAGTTCGCTGGCAAGAGGAAGTCGTGGCAGAGGAGCCAGACGCTCTGGTGGAGAGGCCAGTCAGTGGATAGGCATGGCCCTGAATACCAGCAACTCCTCGACCGGGCGTATGAAGCACTTTCGCAGTCTTCCGGATTCCGAAAGGCACTCCTTGCCTCCGGAGATGCGACGCTGGCGCACAGCATGGGTCGGGTGAATCCAAAGGAAACGATACTAACAAGGAGTGAGTTCTGTGGCAGGCTTACAAGACTCAGAGAAAAAGTCAAAAGCGAAGAAGCCAAGACAACGTGACCCCCGGCAAGACCCGGAAGTAGGGGATGTCCTGAAAGACCCGGAGGGGTTTTACCTATATGTTCAGGGCCGTTCCCCGAGGATGGTGTGGGCGCAGCCATTCGGAGAGAAAAGGCCGATGTTGTGGTGTTCTCAGCTAAAATTGGGCTTTTGGCGCAGAAAAGCCAAGGATTGTGAGGTGACCATTGTCTCGCAAAACCGTGTTTTTTCCGGATTTTGAGACCTCCTGTGCAATGGCACAGTGGAGGTAAAAGTGAGCGACATAGGCTACTACACGGAGAGACAGGCCGAAGATGCCATGGCCGTTATGGCAGGCTGGATAGGTCGCAATCGCAACGTTCAAGTCATTTATCACGATGGCACAGCGGTTGATGCTGACATCTTCAAGGGAGTCATTCGGATTCCCCGGATGGCCTGTGCGAGTGGCATCACGCAAGAAGCCCTGATGCTTCTTCGCAGTCGCGTCTATCACGAGTCGGGTCATATCGACGAGACCAACCTTCCCAAGAGGGACTACCCCAAGGCCGGAGTTCTGTTCGAGATTTGGAATGCCATCGAAGACCGTCGCATGGAGTGGGCGGAGTCTCGGAAGCACAAGGGGTGCGAAGTTGTTTTCCGTTGGAGTTCCAAGCATCACAACCGGAGGATTGCAAGCAAGCTGAACGCTGGCGACATGGCCAAGCCTCTCTGGGAGGCATTGGTCGCCATGAGCTTCATGGTCGAAGGCTTGCAGCCTGCGTGGAGGCTTAGCGAAAAGGCTCAGGCGTATGTGGATGCCGCGTATGATGAGTTCTCGAAAGTCCGCTTCACGAAGAGTGCCCGTGAGACGCTTGCTCTGGCAAAGAAGGTTTACGAGATTCTGAAAGAGGCTCACAAGGAGTACAAGAAGGACCATCCTGAACAGCAGAAGCAGGAGAAGAAAGACGAGCAGCAGGATAGTCGGGGTGATGATGAGAGTGGGTCTGAAGAGGGCGCGTCTCAGTCCATGCATGGCGGTAGCGATTTCGATGACGAAGAGAACGAAGAGGATGAGCAGCCGAGTTCGTCCGGTGGCTCAGATGAGGACGAGGAAGAGGACGAGGGTGAAGAAAAGTCCAAGTCGAAATCCAAAGCTAAATCTAAGTCTAAGTCGGAAGATGAGGAAGACGAGGGCGAAGACAGCGAATCCAAGGGTGACGAGGAAGAAGACGAAGATGACGAAGAGTCTGACGAAGATGACGAAGAGTCAGACGGCTCGGATGATTCCGAGGAAAGCGAGGATGAAGAGGAGTCAGGCGGCTCGGATGATTTGGATAGCGATGAGGATTCTGAAGATGATGAAGAGTCTGACGAAGATGACGAAGAGTCTGACGAAGATGACGAAGAGTCTGACGATAATGAGGATGAAGACGGAATTGACACGAATGGCGATGACGAGGAGTCGGATGCCTCGGAAGACGAGGACTCTGAAGATGAAAGTGACAGCGAGTCCGGCGGTGACGGTGGTAACGGTGCCGATGATATCGACGAGGGCAACGACAAACAACAGTCTGAGGAAGACATTGAGCGGGAGATGGAGAGGGAATGTGATGGCCTGAGTAAACAGGATATCGAGAACGAGGAGCTGGAAGACTACTTCAAGAACCTCGACCGACGCGATAGTAGGTACCTCTCTCGACGCGATAACGATATTCATCGAATTCCTGTGACTCAGGATGGTGACAAGTCGCTGTTCCTTGAGCGTCGTAAAGAGGTTGCCGTGATGGTGGCCGCAATGACCCGGTCACTGGAGCAAGCTCTTCGGGCTCTGTCTCGGTGCAAGAAGATGGCCTACCTGCGACACGGCAAGATTGACAAGAAGCGTTATGTCCAGATAGCCAAAAACCTGAGCAAGCAGGTCTTCTTCAGGACTCGTGAAGGCATCAAGCTCGACACGGCGGTCGAGATTGTGATTGATGAGTCCGGCTCCATGAGTAACTTTCTGCAAGTCCAGCTTCTGGCGATGGCCATCGGCGAGGCATTGGAAGCGATTCATGTTCCGTTCGAGATTACCGGAACGACTACGAGCAGGGGCAATCCTCCGCTGGATGGTTTCACACGCAGTAAGCCGATTGTCTATAGCCATTACAAGAGCTTTCATGAGAAGTGGCAGGCGGTTCGACATCGCCTTGTCCATACCAGCAAGCATAATAACAACATTGATGGAGAGGCCGTTGAATACTGCGCTTTCCGGTTGAAGCAGCGCAAAGAGCGGCGGAAGATTATCTTCTCCCTGAGTGATGGTGAGCCCTATGGCGGTCAGGGCAAAGAAGTCGAGCTGGCGTCTAACCTCATCCGTGTCTGTGAGCGTTGCCGCAAAGAGGGTATCGAGGTTTATGGTTTCGGTGTTGGGACGAAGCAGCCCCAGTCGTTCTACGGAAAGAAGTATTTCGTCTACCTGAAGAACGCGGCGACTATGGGCGTTGACTTCGTGCGAAAGTTCGCCACGGTTATCACGGGCGGAGCAGTGAAAGTCTGAGGAAGCTATGAAGCACAATCTTGTATCACATTGTCGGAAGGGGACATCAGACAAGTTCTATATCTACTCTATCCGACCCAATGCGGATGGCACATACACCGTCCTTGGCAAGTGGGGAAGGCGTGGGGGGAGGAAACTGGATTCACAGGTGAAGGCCGTGTGCACAACAGAGGCAGATGCCGTGGCCGAGATAAACAGGTTGCATCGAGAGAGGATTCGCAATCGCGGTTACGTGGATATCGAATCCAAGGAATATGATGGGCCGATGAAGATGACGGATAAGGCCGTCATGGATAACTTGGAGGGTTCTCCAGCGTCGCATGGGCCGGGTACAACTTTGGATATTTTGAGCGGTCAGAGATATCTTATTACGGCTCCTCAAAAGAGAAAGCGGTATGTGAGTGGTCCGGCCAGCATTAAGCTGAAAGAGGACGAAACGGTGACTAAGGCCACCTGCACTTGCAAGTGTGACACCTTCGAGTCTGCCGTGGACATCAACGTCAAGCGCGTTGCGAAGTGTACGGCATGTGGGAAGCTTTGGAGCATGGACGGCAAGGCGGTGAAGGTGGAAGAGTATGAGAACGATGTGGTTGTCTGTATTGACAACACCGGCATGGAAGACAAGTTTGATGAGGGCATCGAGTATATCTATGAAGACCACGATACTCCGGGCATGTTATATGTCTACGACAAGCTTGGTCAGAAATAGGAGTGCTTCAACGAGAGATTCCGGAAGCCAAGTCCATACAAATATATGGAGTCGGGCGAGCACGAGATTCGTGTTTTTGGTGGGCCGAAACCAATGAAGCATTTTGGAGGACGCCCATGATGTTTGCCCGATACAGCGGAGCAAGGATACCTAATATGACCGTGGGTAAAATCTATCTGGCCAAGCCGGAGGTCAATGGTGCCGAGACGATTGCTTTGACGACACTGGAGGTCATTAGTGATTCGGGTGACGTTATCAGGGTTGACCCCGAGCACGAACAGTTTGAGTATTTTGACGAAGTCTATGCGGTGGCCGCGAAACCGTTTGAAGACATAGGGGTCGGTGAGGTCATCACACTGGACGGTACGACAGATGACGGTGGGCTATATCACATGAAGGGGGTCGGATACCGGGACGCTTCGTTCCTCGTTATTCTCGACAAGACCAACGTCTTCCCCGGTATGAGTGTTTTGGATGGCGTCTCTGGTCGCTGGGTCAGGGTGCGTCGGGTTGATGAGTGCCTGTGGGTCACGACCGGGGATAGGGAGAGTTTTAGGTCTCCTTCTGAATTTGAGTTTGCCGTCTCCGGGGGAGACCTCCTTAGAGACCCCATTGTAAGGTGCGTATCGGCTACAGGAAGGCCAAACCTTACCGAAGGCAGGCTCTACCATCTAAAGGGTCGCGACAAGGACGGTATGCCCATTATAAAGGATGATAGCGGCCAAGAGAAAGCCTATATGGCCACACGTTTTTCTATGGAGTCATGAAGATTTTTCCGGATTTCAAGCTCTTCTCTGCAATAGCGTGTCAGAGAGCTAAAACAGATTGGGGAGAAGAAAGATGAGCCAGATGCAGAAAATGAAGGAGATAGTCAAGGAGGTGGAGAAACTCCTTGGCGAGCGAGACCGCATCGAGATTGCGATGGATGACGAGTCCATCTCCGAGATGCTTGTCGAGCTGAACAAGGCTCGCACTCGCTTGGAGCTTTCCAAGCAGGGATTGGCCGTGGACTTCCCTCCCGCAGGGACAAGCGGCCCGATTACGGTTTACCGTATCGGTGCGATTGCTCCCAGTCGGAGCAAGTCGCGGCCCGAGGGCAAAGAGCCCAAGAAGCGACCGGTGCCGAAGCGGCATCAGCATTCCTATGTTCCTCCGCGCATCGCAAAGGATATCATTGATATCCTTGCTGATGAGGGCAGTCATGTTATCCAACTGGAGGGGCCGACCCAGTGTGGCAAAACCACGTTGGTGAAGTTCGTTGCTGGCGAGTTCGGTCGCAAGCTCTATCAGGTCAACTGTCGGGGGGATATGGGCTCCGAGGCGTTTCTCGGGGAGAAGACCATTGTGGTTGACGAGGAAGCCAAGCAGAACAAGATTGAGTATGTTGCGGGTGTCGTCGAGCAGGCGATGACCGAGGGTCTTGACGAGGACGGCAACGAGACTGGCCCGGCTGGCGTTCTCTTCATCGACGAAGTTACCGCCTGCCCCTCGCACGTTGCTCATGTGCTGAACCGGGTGCTGGAGTCGGATGACTCCCGGCGTAGTCTGTTTCTTGACCAAGACGCTGGTCGCGTTGTTCGCAGTCACAGTCAATTCCGGATTATCCTTGCCGGTAACACCTCCGGGCGTGGTGCTCAGGATGTGAACGAGGGCGTCTACACGGCACAGCTCGATGGACTGGACATGAGCTTCCTGCACCGCATCACGGCCTGCTTCAAGATGGGCTACGACAAGAAAGCTGAGAAGCACATTCTCGCTGAGAAGATTGGCGACGATAAGATTGCCCAAATGGTTCTTGAATTTCGTGACGCGATTCGCAGTCACATCAAGGCCGGTGACCTGTCCACCCCGTTCTCGACGAAGAACATCGTGGACATCGCGAACCTGTATCGGATTTTTGGCGACCTCGGCAAGGCCATTTACTATGCGGTGTTCTCACACCTGCTCCCCGAGGAACGGGCCGTCTATAACGAGACGGCGGTCACGGTGCTCGGCAAAGACCTGCTGAACGAGTATGTTGAGGAGGACGTTGACTACATGTAATTCCCAGTCCGTAGCTCTCTGGGAAGGGGCGGCTCGAAAGGGTCGCCCCACTTTTTTGTTGCGGTCTGATTCTCCGTCTGGTATCTTTCACGATGAATGGAGACCATTCTATGTCGGCAGACATCGCTCAGATAGATATCACGGAGCATGACCGCTATCTGATTTATGACATGCTCGGGAAGAAGGTGACGTTCCGAGCACCCGTGCGTGGTCGCAGGAAAGGAAGAAAACGCAGCGGCGTCGTCGAGCAGATAGGTCGAAACATATTCGATAACGCTGTCGAGCTGACCTTGAGTGGTCGGCTCTTTCAGTTTGATGAGCCCGTGGCCATCGTCGGCCAGAACGGCAGCATCGTTTTCATTTATGGTGATATCAACACTCCTGAGATGAGTGACGATGAGCTGTTTCAGGAGATGCGCGACTCGGCCCCTCGTGGCGAGACCATACAGGATATCCTGTCGAGAACCCGGCCCAAGGTTGTCAGAGCAGTCACCTTTACCGTTGGGGAGCCTGTCATAAAGCCCCGGCGTACTTGGCGAAAGTCGAACTGAGACTTTCTTTTTCATTTTATTCCCACCTTTTCCGGATTTTCTTTTCTCTTCTGCAATGGTGCCGGTAACGAGGTATAGAATAGGTTATGAGCACAGATTGGCAGAAGAATCCACAGGTCGCACTTACTAAAGAGCAGCAGAGAGAGGTTACGAAGTATCTGTGTTCGTATGGCGGAACCTCTTTGGCCACGATGGATGCTGACGGCTTATGTGTTGGATACATTGTTCCGGACGTTTTCAAGAAAGCCAAGTCCGGCAGCGTACTCGTCGGCACCATGTGTGGCAGGAAGGACAACGTGCTTACTCCGGCGATGTGCGATATGCTTCTCGCGGCGCAGCACGTGGTTGGACTTCTGGACAAGGACAGCGTAGGCCCCGGCAAGAAGCTCTCCATTGCGGCTCTGGCCGTGAGGGGTATGGGCCGCAGGGACAGCAAGCGTATGGAGAAGATGGCCCAGAAGGCGGGGTGCTCGCTGAGGCCCGACCCCGAAGATATTTGTGACGAGGAGTGGATACTATTTGAATCGGAGTAGGGAGTAAGCTATGAAGACATGCGATTACAATCACCTGATACTGTATGCCAAGGGCCATTATGAGAGGAATAACGTCCTTGGGGACGTGAAGGTCATTCTCGCTGAGAGGTGTGGACTTCAGTCCGCCAGTCATGTCAGCGACGAGGATATGTGGATGATGGTACATCACGCGCTGCTGGAATATGCAGGCCAGTATATCCATCATTACCTTCGTGAGCTGTTCAAGCCCCTTCATGGAGAAGAGGACTTTGGCCCCTTGGTCTGGTTCACTCGCAATTGTCCCCTCGAACGCGCAGTACGACTGGCCCTGATTCATCTGATGAGAATCAAGGTGTTGGATGATGAGGGCAATCAGATTTTGAAGCTTGGCAGCCCCGACCCGGCTATCCTGCCTTTGTCCGAGAACATAAGGAAGAGGCACAGGGAGGCTGGTCAGAAGCATGACCCATTCTCGGAACCAAACCGGACACACTGCGGCGACTGCAACAGGTTGCTCACAGATGGAGCCCACCGCATTGAACCTGTCGTCTTTGACGATGGCGTGCGTTGTGAGAAATGTTACGCGGAGAAGAAATTGAAGCAGCCCGTTAGCGCGTGATTTTGGAGCTGGGTGTTTCGGCCCGGCGGTCGCGGAGCCAGCGAGTTGGGAGGAGTAAGGATGAAGGCGATAGCCTGTCTATTACTCATTGGAGTTGTCGGGTGTACGACTCCGGGTGGCCACATAATTGACAAGGTCGTAGAGGAAAGGACATTGGGCGGCGCAGGCATCAAGCCAAGCGTTGCTGTAGACCGTTTGAACCAGCCCCACATCGTCGTGCTCAAGAACGAGGGCGGCTCGACGTGGGATGTCTACGATAAGGTTTTGGGCTCATGGCAGTCCGAGACGGTCAACTTGTCCGGGTTCTGGAGTCCGGCAGGTTCGTGGAATAACCCGCATATCGAGATAGATAAGAACGACCGGGCGTGGGTTTCAGGTATCATGGTTGTTGTGGGCAACTACAATGGCTGCGGTATCGGAGTTTTGACAAGAGGCAGTGTGAGTTCGGAGCCGTCGAGTTTCGATTTCAAGCGGCTTCAGATGATTCCGCCTCCCGGTTGGGCGACTGGTAACTTGTCGGTCTATGACGATAAGGCAGTTGTGTGGGTGAACATGGGTAGGTATGCGCTCTTGGAGTGGAATGGTGGCATCAAGCAGGTTGATGATGGAAGCTCGTTGTTCGCAGGTGTCAATCTCGGCGAGAGGCCGACGGGCGCGTTCAGGGTTGCTGCCGATGGAACGGAGCATGTCGCATATGGTGGTCATCCGAATCTTGCAGGGATGAAGAATGGTGGCTATCTAAACAGTGATATCACCACTTCGGTGCCTTGGAACAATTCTGCCCTGTATAATGGGACGGACGAGGATAACTTTACCGGGCTTGCGATTGACAGAGACGACCCGCGTCGGGCCTATATCGCTATAGACAGCCATCAGGGCTATCTCTTGGTCAACTTCTATGACGGCCAAAAGATGCTCTACGATGTGGATGCGCCGCTGAAGGTGTCCGGTACAAGCAGTTATCCACTCAGGTGGCCGGTGCAGCTTTCTCCGGCCATCAAGGGCGGGGCATGGCTTTGCTACGTCTCGGGGGGCAAGGTGACTCTGAAGTATCTGGCGAGGGATGGCAAGAGTAACGGTAATGCCGTGCAGATAGATGACGGTAGCAACCCCACGGTCGTGACCGACCATCAGGGACATCTACACCTCGTCTACATGAGTGGAGGCTCGGTAAAGTACAAAAAGATACAGACGAAGTGAGATTTCGTCGGATTTCTGACCGGTGGTTGCAATAGTGCCTACCATGAGGACAGAGGAGAATTGATGAAGAAGCAAGTCAAGATTCTGAGAGGGCCGAGTGGGGCAGGCAAGAGCACATGGACGCGCCAGTTGGCCGACAAGTTGGGTGTGCAGGTAATGGTGTGTAGCGCAGACCATTTTTTCGAGAGACGCAATGAGGGCCTCCTCAAGAGGGATGGTGTTGACTATGGCACTGATTACAACTTCGACCCGACCAAGCTGCCCGAGGCGCATGCCCAATGCTTCAATTCCTTTCTGAGGGCTCTGGCCAACGGTGACCCGGTCATCGTGGTGGATAACACCAATGAGCGTCGCTGGGAATATATGAATTACGAGTTGGCGGCAAAAATCGCCGGATATGAGGTGGAAATCGTGGAGTTCGTGGTTCGGACGGTCGAAGAGATTGTGGCCTGCGCAAAGAGGAATAGTCACGGTGTGCCGCTCTCCGTAATTGCCACCAAGGCGGCATCTATGGAGCCCGACACGCGAGCCACGAAAGTCCCGATGCGGGGCGTGGGTGTATAATGTCATTGAGAATCGAGATTTTTCCGGATTCTAAGACCTCTTCTGCAATGAGTATGCAGAAAGGAGGTCAGTATGACCGAAGATGACAAGAGATTCGGAGTAAACGTGTGGTGGAGCGTACCCAGCGTGGTGCTGGACGGCAACGCCGTTCAGGATGCCCTCGAAAAGCATGGGTTCGAACGAGGCGACGTACCGTTGCCTTCGCGCCGCACAGAAGTCAGTCGGGCCTGCTACAGTTTCCAGAATCGACGCAGTCGGAATGAGCGTCGAATTACGGAGAAGACGCAGGATAACGGCGTGTATGTCGTGTATGGTATTCTCGACCAGAGTCGAGAGGATGACGAACACGTCGGTTTCGAGCAGACTACTACTGTCTACCTGAACAAGGATACGGGGGAAGTCCGGGTGGAGGGAGACTTGAGTAAAGAAGTGATGGACGCGGTTCATTACTACGAGGGCAAGGTTACGGATGAAGACATTCGCTCCTTCCTTCGAATCGTTATTCGGATGTGTTACGGCATCAGCAAGCGTCCGAGTGGCGGCATCTACTTCGTGCCCTCTCGGTTCTCCAATATCGTCGAAAGCGCACAGGCCGTTCTTGACGAAATCAAGAGCGGTGCCCGGCTTTATGTCGAAGGCATCATCAATGGCCATCAGGAGCGTTCGATTGTGTGGGAGTCAGTCGAAAGCAACATTGAAGGCGAGATTGAGCAGGCCATCATGGCGGCGGAGCGCATCGAGCGCAGTGCCAATGCCGTGTGTAACCAGAAGTCGAAGCTGGAGAGGCTGAACGAAATCGTCGAGGTCTATAAGGCTCTGCTGGGAAGGGAAGCCCATTACGAGAGCCTCGTGGAGCGTATCGAGGATGCCGTGCACAAGGTATCCGAGAAGATTGCCAAGATTCAGGCCGACGCTCCGGCCAAGCCAGAGCGCGACCCCAGCAAGCCGAAGCGCGTGACCAAGCCTCGTGGCTCCAAGGTCTACGAGGCGGCTGTTGAGGTGCTGAAGTCTGAGGGCAAGCCGATGCACTATCGTGCACTGGCCAAGGCTCTGGTGGACAGTGGCCGCTACGGTGGCAAGGCCAAGAGCCCTGCCGACTCGGTTCGTCGAATCGTGCAGTTGGCCGTCGAGGGCGGCGATGACCGCGTGGTGGTCGTCGGTCGCGGCGTGTACAAGGCTGCGTAACGAAATAAACGGAGTCCCGGTGAAGGCCGGGGCTCTTTGGAGGTAGATGTGGGAGACACAAACGAACGCATTGAAGAGCTTGAGCAACTGGTTCGCTACCATGCGGACTTGTATTTCAACAAGAGCGCACCCGAGATAACCGACGCTGAATTCGATGCCCTTGTTGACGAGCTGAAAGTCCTGTCCCCGGATAGTGCGGCCCTACAGGAGGTCGGTGCCGTGCCGTCGTATGGTCGCAAGCTCAAGCACGACCGCATGATGGGTTCCCTCGACAAGGTCAAGACCGTGGACGAAGTGCGGAAGTGGGCTGGGCAGTATCCGTCGCTTACTGAATCACTGGATAACGGCACGCTGATAGGAATCACGCCCAAGATGGACGGCGTCGCATGCCGACTCAATTACGAGCAGGGGCGTCTGGTGCAGGCGGCAACGCGGGGCAATGGGGAGGTCGGGCAGGATGTGACGGACAACATCCGGGCCATGCGGTCTATTCCGAACCAGATTGTGACGGGCTTTACCGGTGAGGTGCGCGGAGAAGTCTATATGCCCAAGTCTGTCTTCGAGAGAATCAACGAGGCTCTCCGGGCCAAGAGAGAGAAGCCTTTCAAGAATCCAAGAAATGCGGCGTCAGGAAGTGTGACGTGCCAAGACCCGCAAGTCACAGCCAGCCGTGGTCTCCAGTTCAGGAGCTATGATGTTTTCGCCGACGAGGCCGAGTTCGCGACCGAGCAAGAGAAGCGAGCATGGATGGTAGACAATCTGCCGGGCATAGAGCCGGTGGAATTGACTATTGTTCCCTTTGATGAGTTCGAGACATACGCTGTCGAGTGGGCAGAGAAGAGGCCAGCATTGGATTTCGAGATTGACGGCCTTGTGGTTGCACTCAACGATATCGCCACGCAGGAGGCGGCTGGCTGGAATGGCCGATGTCCTCGCGGTAAGGTTGCGTATAAGTTCAAGCCGGAGCAGCGAACGGCTGTTGTCCGGGGCGTGGACTGGCAGGTGGGTCGCACGGGGCGGCTGACCCCGGTATGTCGAATTGAGCCGACGTACATTTCGGGGAGCACGGTCAGCAACCTGACCCTCCACAACTACGCCCGAGTGAAGGAACTCGACATTGGTGATGGCGACGAGATTCTTTTCGAGAAGGCCGGGGAAATCATTCCACAGGTCATCCGGGTGATGAAGCGGAATAGTGAAACCGCTGCATGGGTGGATGCGAACGTGCAGGGGTGCCCATCCTGTGGTGGTGTAATCAAGCTCGATGAGAACGAGGTGAATCTTTGGTGTCCCAATCCTGCGTGTCCGGCCAAGCTGGATAGGCGAATCCTCCACTGGCTGAAGACGCTGGAGGTGCTGGGTGTCGGGCCGGAGACGGTCATCGGATTGTGTGAGGCTGGATACATCAAGGACATCCCCGACCTCTACTTCCTGAGCCATGCGGACGTGAAGCAGGTGACGGGCGGCGAGCGTAAGGCTCAGAATGTCATTGAGGCCATCCTCGGAAAGAACGAGATTCCGCTCTGGCAGTTCATCTGCGCACTGGGCATCGAGAACGTCGGCCCTGCGACTGCGAAGGCTCTGGCCAAGAACTTCAAGACACTGAGCTGTATCAGCAGCGCGACCATCTCCGAGCTTACGAAAACGGATGGAGTGGGCGAAACGGTCGGGGAGGCGATTCTGGAAGGTCTCGGAAAGCTGAGTGACACGATTGACCACCTCAAGGACGCCATTGACATCGTGGACGTGCAGGAGGCGACCGGGCCTCTGGCTGGCAAGACCTTCTGCGTCACCGGGTCGCTGCCGAGCGGCAAGAAGCGCAACGAGCTTGTGAAGGAAATCGAAGCGGCTGGTGGCGAGTTCAAGTCGAGCGTAGGCAAGGGGTTGAATTTCCTTGTCATAGCCGACCCGAACAGCAATTCCTCAAAGGCACAGAAGGCCCGGAAGCTCGGGACGGAGTGCATCAGCGAGGAGCAGCTTGTGGAGATGATGAGGGGCTGAGATGTTAGCTGACAAAAAAAGAAGTAGTTTGTGGAATAGAAGCACGACAACTTAGAGATGTCCTCGTGCAGATTGATAGGCACGCTACAGCATCTAAGGACGTTGCACCTGAGCTGCTTGTTTCTATGGAGACGGAAGGATACGTCAAATTGACCAGTCGCGGTAAGTGCGAGCTAACAGACATCGGTCGTAGATTTGCGCAGCGGAAGTTTGGGAACGGAATTACAAGAGAGACCGCCGATAATTTGCTTGCGAGGGTAGTGGAGAGGGCGAAGCAGATAAACAACGACGCTAGGGTGGTAGGCTATGTTAGGTCTGTCTCGGTATTCGGTGGCTATCTTAGGGAAAGTGCGAAGCTCGGCGACTTGGATATCGCTGTGGACTTTGTGGACATAAGTCGTGAGGTCGCGAAGGTAATTGGGTGTGATTTCACGGATGTGCAGTATTGGCAGGAGCGCGAAAAGAGCATGAATCTTGGGTCTTACTTGGACATCCTGTATTCTGCCCTTATCTATGTTCAAAGGACGCTGCGGGGGAAATCTCGTTTTGTGAGCGTTACAACGAAGGCCGTGCTCGATGCTCTCGCCGAAAAGGACGGGGCTGAGTTTCGGATTGTATATCAAGATAACACTCCCGTAGAAGAGTATGTCGCCCGGTTTGTCGGAAGTCTTACGAAGAAGGATTTTGAATATCTGAAGAGGAGCTGCGCTCACGCAACGGAGGTAGTGGGATGACCGACGACGAACGCAGAGACTTGAGTGTGAGGATGGCGACTGGGTTGTCCAACATGGGGCTTCTCAGGGACGGCTACCGAGACATTGCTCAGAGCGCGGCTCTTATCGAGCAGTTCCTGAAGGACAACCCCAAGAGCCGCCCGACCCGGCGGAAGTATGGAAGAAGGGATGATATTATGACAAGATGGAAGACAGACGAGGTTGTTGAGCAGCTTCGCAATGCACTGAGGGGGGTTCACATTCAAAAGTGTGAGCCCGGCGGTGACGTGGACGTGGAGAACATCATCGTGACGATGATGGAGGGAGACAGCGGAGACCAGTTGTTTATCGCTGGCTTCAAGACCGACGGTTACTATGGTGATAATCGCTCCGACGTGGACGTGGAGATGGTGGAGCTGACATGCGGCAAGGACAGCCGAGGAGGTCTCCGGGGCGTATTCGAACCCGAGACTATTAGGGCCTACGCTGAAGCCATGATTGCTCTTCAGGGTATGGGCTTCGAGGTCGTGCCTCGGCTCAAGGACTATTTCTAACGAGTACCGATTCCGATTTAGGTGTGCTATGGGCAACGGAAAGGATGACCGGACATGAGTGAACAGAGCAAAGCGGCGCGAATGAATGGTACGGGTCCATCCGATTGTTCGGCATGGCGCGTGGATGGTGACCACCCTATCGGAGCAAGACCGGGCAAATGTTTTGCTGGACCGTTGGCCGAGGCAGACGCGAAAGCGTATGCCCACGAACTGAGGGTCATGGGGTACGAAAACATCACCGTTGAACCCTTGCCAAACCATGCCAACAAAAGAAAACCAGAGCTTCGTAGAGCCGTCGTTAGGATTGTCAGTAGATGAAGTCAATGTGTGCGAGCCCGAAGGACGTTGAGAGGTGCGTGACAGCTCTTTGCGAGCGCATTGGTGATGTCGTGTCTTCTATTGATTATACCAGTTTGCCCTCTAAGGTGATTGCGATAGGCTCTCACCTGAATAATGTGGGATGGCCGTATTATGATTTGAGCGGCATACCCCACTACAAGTTTAGAGGCATCTACGAAAGTTTAGTAGGACTTCCGAGTGTCTCTTGTATCTACTTCGTGTGCGATACCACGGGGGAGCTTCTCTATATCGGCAGGGCCGCTAATTTGAACCAGAGATGGAGAATGCGGGTGACACCACATGGCGAGTTCCGTCCCGAGATAAATCATAAGTGTATTGTCAAGATTATATGCGAAGGAGGCCCTTCCCTTGTCATTCATTGGTGGAAGGTTCCTCGCGAGCATCATGCTACCTATGAGATGTCGTTGATTCAGAGTCTGAATCCCAAATGGAACTCTCATAGGCGTTAGAAAACGAGACCCCCTCCAAGAGCTGGTGAGTATAATAGGGTATGAAAGCACAACAGATACTTGACGAACGCAAGCAAGAGCATGCTCGCAAGCAGGCGGAGAATGACCTCCTCAACCGCCAGATAGACGGCATGGAGAAGGACATTGTCAAGCTTGTCGAGAAGATGGATATCGCTCAGGAGGGCCTGTCCTTCCTTGAGGCATTTGCCAACGAACGCCGGGGAGCAATGAAGGGCCGCATCGAGTCGGTCATAACCGAGGCGATGCAACTCATCTATGACGATAGCTACCGCTGCGAGCTGACTTACAGTGTAAAGAACAACAGGAGCCACTTGGCCATCGAGATGATTCGCAAGACGCCACGGGGAGAGGTGCGTCGGGAGATTGGCGGCTTCGGCGGCGGCATGGCCGACACAATGAGTGTGCCCATGCGCCTGATGGTGTTGATGGGCTCCAAGCAGACGGACAAGGTTTGTGTGGTGGACGAGGCGTGGAAGCACATGGATGGAGAGCGGGTCGAGTTGGTTGGCAAGTTCTTGCGCCTTCTGGCCGACAGGCTGGGTATTCAGGTCGTCTTCTGTTCGCATCACAGCATGCTCAGGGATTTTGCGGACCAGACGTTCGACGTGGAGGAGGACAAGGGGACTTCGAAGGTTCAGCTTTCCGGATGATTTTTCTCTTCGTTGACTCGTGGCGGTGTATAGTAGTTTGAACAAGCAATTCTGCTTGACAGTATGAAAGGGCAAGATATGTCTCCATCAGACTTGAGAGTCATTACGGCTTCGGAAGACTTGGCAGCGGTCGTAGACCGTGGAGCCGAGCTGGACAAGGAATTGAAGAAGCTTGGCAAGGAAGACGCCGGAATAAAGTCCACTATTACGAACAAGTTCAAGGGTCAGATTCAGGAAGGCGAAGTGAGTGTCAAGGTTCAGGGCAACGAGGCCGTGGCTGTCCTGACTGCGAGCGAATCCATGTCTGTGGACTCCGGGGCTGAGCAGTATCCTTCACTCAGGGAGTCTCTTGACAGCGGCCTGCTGGGGACTGTGGTCGAGCAGAAGAAGGCCCTTGTAGTGCCCCCGGATGACGTTGACAGGGCGGCTGATATTCTCA
>Ga0180438_10002533_pt1 | contig 29569 bp, 24 predicted proteins | sample SS_ome_12_FD_132455 | JGI IMG/M metagenome (GOLD analysis project Ga0180438, IMG submission 132455) | Hypersaline lake sediment archaeal communities from the Salton Sea, California, USA - SS_3_D_2 metaG | ecosystem: Environmental > Aquatic > Non-marine Saline and Alkaline > Hypersaline >...
AATTCGATCAGACAATTCTCCTCTAATATTCGGCCAAGTAAAAATTTGTTCGTGAGTGATTTTTAAAATAGACCCCCCTTTGAATATCAAAATTTAATCATCTACGAATTATCTTTACCTATAGGGTATCTATTATCACCTAATTTCATATTTTTAGTAAGAGTAAAAAAAACGTCAAAAAGATGTCAAAAAGATGTCAAAAAGATGTCAAAAAAAAGTCCTTCTAAAAATAGTCAGTACTATCATCTCAACTCTATCTATTTTTATACTTCATGCCAATCTGGTATAGAAAACATATCTCCACACCAAACCTGTGGAGATCTTTCATACTTTGGGTAGTATACTATTGAATAGAATCCCAAATAGCCAATGATGGCTGAAAAACTGCCATGTGAGAGTATTATATATTTACATGTACTGCCAAATTGTATTGTTTTTGTTGGAAACTTGTCAACTAATTGAGCTATAGGATATGCCTTTTTTAAAGAAGTTATTAAGTCATGGTCAAGACTATCAGAAGCAATGAATATATTGTCAAATGTTAAATCTTTCAGTACCAACAGATAATATTCTAGACCTGGATTAAATTTAGTAGCGTCGCCTAATCGGACATGTATAAAAATATCATTATTGTTTTGGTATCGCTCTTTATACGGATTTTTGCAAATTATATTTTCTTTGGATTGCCTTAAGTGGTTATAAAGGTACTGGCTGATTTCCTTTGTTTGGAAGTAGTTTCGTCTAGGATTTAGGTTGTAATTAATGGTATTATTATTCAATACATCAAAAAAATTATCATCAGTCAAAAGTTTGGTTATTTTATGGTTTACTGTACCAACAAATAATGGAATACCCAATTCTTCATTTATAGTCCCAAAAAAACTGTATTGGACAAATAAATTAAATTTTTGCGCCAAAATACTCATTGCCAAATTTCTGATAATTTGGTTGCATAATCGCCCATAAGACCCAGTTGTATATGACATATGTAACTTATAACAAAACAATATAATAATATAATATAAACATGAGTGCTATTGTTTGTTTAACACGCGGTGATAGTCGCGGACTAGAAATGCTCAAATGTCGCAACACATCTATCTCCAAAAATTTAAAAAATAGGTCCATACCTAATATTATCTTTCATGAAGGTAACATATCGTCAGAATCCCAAAGAGAAGTGATTGAACATACACCCGAATTAATTACCAAGTTTATTGATGTCACTCTTGACAACAAAGCTTTTCAAAAGGAAAGTGAAAAGATTACTATTGATCCGGGAACAAGACATTTTGGTATAGGTTATCGTCATATGTGTCACTTTTGGTTTGTTGATTTTTGGAAATTTGTTACACAGTACTCCAAAATACTTCGAATTGATGATGATTGTCTAGTCAAAAGTAACTTAGATCAATGTTTCCTTTTATTAGATAAATACCACATTGTGGCCCCTCAATGGGTTGAGGATCACTATACAGTCACTAGAGAGTTAAATAGTTTAACTGAAAAGTTTCTTAAAGAACGCCCCCAACTTCCACAACAAATTAACTCACCAGGAGGCCCTTATACTAATTTTTTCTTATTGAATTTAAAAAAACTCCGGAAAAATGCAAAGCTTCAAGAGTTTATTAAAGAAATTGAGACTAGTGGAAACATTTATCGTTATCGTTGGGGCGATCTTCCTCTTTGGGGGAAAGTAGTTGAACATTTGATATCCAAAGACTATTTTTATCTTAGTCCAGATATCAAATATTTTCATGGTTCACATAATAAATATGTTAATAAGAATCATGTTTTTGAAGAGTACCAGCAAGATCGAATTATGTTTAATAATAAACGCATTTATCGTTAATGATCATATCATACTAAGCGACAATAAACTCCCTGTGGCAATAATCCTCAATTAATTTTATGGTTCCTTGACGCCATTTAAACCTGTCCCACCAAAATTCTATCCCTAGTCCAACTAGATCTTTGCCTATAAATTGAAAGTGTTTCTTGTATTCATCTATGCTAGTTGGAGTAAAGTGTAGATAGTTTTCAACTAGGTATATCTCCACACACCTATTATCACCCGGTTTTTGATGAGGGATATCATAAAAAACTGAAAGTTGGTCAATAGTTCCAATAACTATCATATCAGCAAAATAGAGAATACTGGTTTGGATAAGAGCAAGAAAGCCCATTTTTTCATTTGTTCGACCTAAAACATACTCTAGAAACAGACTCCAATTTAGGGGAAAGACATCAGTTCTCGATTTTATGATTAGGTGCCCCGATTTACCAAATTTTTCGCGAATATATTCTAAACCACTATTGATTGTTGTGAGTTGGTAATTGACTGAGCGTCCAGTTTGAATAATACTGTTTTGCGAAAGAACAATAATGAATCCATTTTCTTGTAGATGCTCTCTATCTTTCTCTGTAAGCTCTCTTTGCCAAGTAGATATTATAATCGGGTTACTATTTTTATCGACTGTACGGTAACTATCAATGATGTTATTTACATAAGAGTTGCAAATTTTACCACAAACCAATGTAATAATCATTTTCTTCCTATATATTAGAACAAGATTCGTGAAATACAAAGACGCGGAGTGTCTGGGTTCGCAAGTTTCACTTGCTTAAATTTCCTCCTGAAAATTTAAGTCAAAGAAAATAGTTATTATTATATAGATGGTATTGTATATTACTGGTGAATGGGTTCAACAACAATGCCAGTATTATTTAGGAACACAACGAGATTTTAGATCGACCCCTAAGATATCTGAGCAAATAGAAAGACAAATAGACATTGACAATTGCGAAACCCTAGGCAATCTCCAATTTGACCGATTATTTTGTTATACCCATATCATACGCTCCCATTATGATAAGGTTTATCAACTACTTTTAACGACTAATAGTCCATTTATATTTGTTTGTCATAATTCGGACATAGAATTTTCGGAAAAGTATCAAAATTTGATTGAAATACCGAATCTAATCAAAATTTATACTCAAAATTTATCTTTTAAACCAACCCCCAAAATCAAACCTTTACCAATTGGCATGGCTAATTCACAATGGTCACATGGTAACCTGGCTATACTTGAAAAAGTTCGTTTGCTTTCACAGGAAAAATCAGAACTGGTTTATTTTTGGTGCAATATAATAACTAATAGGGCCAAACGTTCACAATGTATCGAAGCATTATCCGGTAAAGTCCCATTCTTATCTCAGAAATTACATTTCGAACCATACCTGAAATTATTATCTAAACACCATTTTTCTATTTGTCCCGTAGGGAATGGTATGGATACGCATCGTTTTTGGGAATCAATTTATCTAAAAGTAGTACCAATTTGCTTGCGTTCTCCTCTAACCGAATATTTCAGTCATTATGTTCCAGTTGTTTTGTTAGATGACTGGTCAGAATTAGATATTTCACTTCTTAATTATGAAAATCACCTTTTCGATGATGAGAACTTGAAAAAGTTAGTCTCGCTTTCATGAATAAACAAACTTTTTTAGATTTTTACAGTGAATATGTAGACAAATGATTGGTATTTCTTTATTATGATACACTAAATATGGTACACTATTACGCCAAATAAATTTAAATTTACTATAGTTGACCACACATGTTTCATTGACAAATCCACTAGTATCCTCATTACCCGGACAATTTCTAGGGTCAATACCACCAAGATATTGTCCAATAGCCGCCCCATCGAAAATGACTTTGTACTTAGAGAAATTTCGACTAAAGATTGAATCGACCCTCTCTAAATCCTTGTCGTCTTTTTTAATCGTTAAAGTAGGGTCAAGTTCGGGTAAAATTATAGGAAAAGTATCAACGTCTTTTGCTTTTCCCCAATTATTCATATCATTCTTGTTTCTGTCAAACATTTTTAAATTCACTTCCAATAAATTCACATTGGGTATATACATAATACTGGGAATACATCGAGTCTGACTGTCCTTGACCAAAATGATCTTTTCATCAGTATGAAATTTAATTTGATCAAGGTTTTGATAAACTAAAACGTCATTTTCGATATGAACTATTGGACCTATTCCTTCTAATCGCATTAAATATTCAATGGCCTTAAATCGATAACTGGTAAAAAACCAAAAGCCGCCGCGAAATGTTCTCTTTTCTCTAGTTCTGATTTTTTCATACTCCCCTTGTTCAAATTTCAAATAAAGATCCTCGATATAAAAAATTTTTATTGGTGATAAATCACTGAAAAACTTACCAAATTTTTGGTCAGTAATAACATAAATATCTTTATTTCCGAATTTGAGTAAGTTGTTGATGTTGTCGATAATATACTCTTGTATATTGTTTAACATGACCAAAACCACGATCATTTTGTAATATAAAAGAGTACAACAAACCAAGATCAGTAAATTTTGATAACTGATACTTCTTTGTCAATATATTTTAGGACTATTTCAGGATCATATTTTTTAAGTGGTAAGAATTTACCACTTAATGGGCGTGACCGAGATGGAGTTTCCTGATTATCATATTTTTGAGCACAACTGTTATTAATGATTAAGTATCGACATTTTTTGTTGACTATTATCCAATCAAAAAATGTAATTATCTCTTCATTAAGCCAATGCTGCAACACATCTTTGATAATATAAAGATCGGCTGTTTTAAGTCGAGTTCGTTCTTCATAAATGTCTAAATGTTCAAAGTTGTATTGAACATGGTTTTTTTTGTGACTTTCAATCATTTTCTTGTAACAGTCATACCCCGTATAATCAACATTCAACTCACGGTATATTTCGTTAGAAAATTGCCAATCACCACAACCAAGATCAACCACACTATTTATTTTATTTTGTTGAATGAAATCACGGATCAAATTAATATATGGCCAATTGTCTTCCAAAAGACTTCCTCCTCCTGATGATCCATTAAAATCTTTACCTATTTTACTTTCACCCCAATTATTATTTTCATAAACATCAGTAAAAAACTTTTCCATTGTAGTTATACTAATATGTTCTAATATTTTATATTAGAACTCACGCTTTGTAAGTAAAATGCCAATCAGTGACAATAATGAAACAGAGTCAATATTTGATATTGTTATACCATTTGGACCAAATGATGATGACATATTAACCACAAATATAGAATATAACTGTAAAAATATCATAGGTTATAGATATATTTATATAATCGCATATGATATTGAGAAAGCCTGTAGTCTTATTACTGTAGATAAAGAAACAAGATCTAAAATACATGTTATACCCGAACAAAAAGCCCCATTCTCTGTTAAAGAGTGTCATGGTATATTGGGATGTACAAATAAACGAGAGGGATGGTATTTTCAGCAATTATTAAAATTATGTGCCGACCAATATATTAAAGATCTATGCGAGTACTGGCTAGTAATAGATACTGACACTGTTTTTTTAAAACCAACCACCTTTTTCGAAAGTGGTTTACCTCTTTATAATTTTGGATCCGAGTATAACGCTCCTTATTTCACCCATATTTCAAAGTTAATGCAACTGGACAAACAAGTTAAAAAATCTGGAATTTGTCATCACATGATGTTTTGCAAAACATTAATGCAAGAATTACGAAATAAAGTAGAAAAAGATAGTACGGATCCATTTTGGAGAGTATTTTTAATGGCAGTAGATCCAAAATATACCAATTTTTCTGGCGCTTCAGAATATGAACTGTATTTCAATTACTTACATAAATATCACCCAAATGCATTTAAAGTCAGATCATTGGTTTTCAGAAATATAAGTCGAAGAAACATGAACCGCTTACACGGCATGGCAAAGAACATTGATTATGTAAGTCTTCATCATTATCTGTAACAAAATTTTCATGATATTGATAAGACGTGTCAGCGAACATAATAATATAAGATAAGATGGAATCAATAGCTATTTCACTGGGATGGGATTGTGACGCTGCTATTATTGGAGTTGAACGAGGATTCCGAAAGACCAGAGAAAATGGTTACCATACATGTCCATTTGATCTGATGCTAAGTAATTATCCAGGTGTAATAGATTGCCTATATAATAATTTTAAGGGATTTACTGATCCAAATAATTTGAAATTTTTATCAGTACCGGAGTGTGCGCTTCGTAATAGTGGTGAACGGATAATAATTAATACAAAGTACCGTTTTATGTTCAATCATGAGTCACCGGAACATGCTGGTTTATATGATAAAGAAGGATGGGAGGGTGGGAAAATGCATTTTGTGGCTGATAATTTTGAAAATTTCATCAAAAGATACCAAAGAAGGATCGAAAATTTTCAAAACTATATAAATTCTGGAAATAAGATAGTCTTTCTATTGAATAGACCACAACGAGATTTCAGTGAACTTATTAAGTGTTTGGATACCGTGTATCCAAATTTGGATTATGAGATTAGAAATGTATATAGATTACGAAAGAGCAATCCGATAATGTTTTTCGAAGTACATCAACAAATGGGATTCAGTATGGAGGATAAAGAAATTGTTAGTGCACGTAAAGCACTAGGATCATTTGCGAAAGATTATCCGTTAACAAAATACAAGTCTGAATTGATCGATACCTACACAGATGTAGCAAAAGACACCTAACTCTAATTATCAATTCTCTAGTTCTTCTGGATACCATAATTCAAAGTCTTTCCTATAGAAATCTTTAATAGCAGAAATTGTTTCTGGTGTGAGATCATTTCTGGTAAACCCTGAGTCAGATTTGAAGCAATGAACGTTCTCGAATTTCATATTAGAGCCATATTTATTCATTAGATTTTCATAATCTTCTTTTAGGTTTTCAAAACGTAGGATATGGTGAACTTTGTATTTTTCTGGATCATCGTAATAAATAAACCGGTTCATTGGGAGAAGGAAACACGTATGCACATAAGGGTTTGTTTTAGCAAGTTCAAGGTTATCAACAATCCACTTGTTGAGGGCTCCAACAGATCTTGTTCCCTTTCTATTACGAGTATTAAAATTATAGGCACTAATAATACGTTCAATGGGATTTCGGATGCTAACAAAGACATCATAATCAACATAAGGATTACCTTTTTCAAAGCAATCCAGTGGGACATGCCTAAGATCCACTTGTTTTGGTAATGTACTCTTAAAACTAGAGAGGTAACCTTTATCGTTAACGGCCCATTTTAACTGGTGTACGCGACCCGCAAGAGATATACTCGACCCACCAGTCTTAGGGATATGTAAGAATTTCAAATCATTCAGTGTTTTTTGTTCAGCTTTAAACTCCACCATTTATAACACTTAACAGAAAACACTGGGTCATAGTTTTGGAAAAAAATTGAAACAAAAATTATTAATTAATTGATTTAATTAAAATCACTTTCTTCAAAGTACATAAGACTTACTCCCAATAATGGAACTGTGCCTATGTTTCACACATGGTCCTGATAAATGTAAACGACCAGAAAAAGAAAACCATGAATGTGGTTGTAGTGTCCATATAAAACTTATAGGTGATAAAAGGATTTATGGACCGGATAAATGTAAAAGAATTGAAAAATATGGACACAGGTGTTCTTGCTATGAATTTGGGTCAAAAAAATGTAAAAAGATTGAGAGAGAGGATCATAATTGTGGTTGTTATAACCGTAAAAATGCGTGTATAAGAATTGAAGAAGATAAGCATAGATGTTCATGCGAATTGACCTCAAGTGGACCGAAGACATGTAGGAAACACCGTAATGATACTATAATAACACCATCCGATAAGTCTGAGCTGTCACTTAACAATAACGATGATAATGAAGGTTCATCGCCAAATTGTGAATGTCGTATTATAGGTCCTCTTAACTGTAAAAAAGAAAGTGATCATAATTGCATATGTGGTATCCATCCTCTGGCATGTCTTTTTGCAGGAGACACATTTGAAACTATTATACCAAAACTTAGTGATATAATTAAATGTGAGGCAGTCATGAATGATAAATTCGTGGGGGAAATAGATGGTGTATTTACAGACATTGATACAGATGAGACTAAAAGTCATAAATGTGTTTGTTCGATCATTGATGATACATCTCTATGTAGATCTCTTTTTAAACATGAATGTATTTGCATTTTTGATTATACTAGAGAAAAAGGCTGTAGAGAGTGCAAGATACCTAGTATGAAAAATAAAATTGAGGCAGAAAAATACTTCAAATAATAGGTATCATAGTATATTTTTAGCCTAAAAATACAAATTTGGAATCTTTTACTTTACTTTGATGTTTTTTTTGGAAATTTATTTTCTTGACAACTCTCTAAATCTAACTTTTTCTTAAACTCCATTAATTTTTCGGTATAATGTTGATCGATTTTTTCCAGATCGAAATCTCCAAAAAGTTTTTCATAGTAGTGATCATAATTTTCTAACACCTTAATAACAGTATCAACAAGTTGATCATATTCGCAAAAGAGAATATGATCTTTCAAAAATAAAAGGGAGTCGTCACTACTCTTTTCGGTAACTACAATTACCCTGTTAAAGACACAACGATTGACTCGCAACTGTTCATGAACATTATAGTCTGGTGAGTTATGTATATTAACTAATATTTTGTGGCTGAACAATTCCTTATCTCTTGTCTGCCCCCATTGCTCGGTTCCCGGTCCTCTTTTAATAATAGTAACATCAATACCCAACTCTTGGATTCCTTGTAATATATTGGTTCGGTATTTACCATGTAAAAGTCCTACAAAGCAAACTGATTTGGTTTTAGGTAAATCTAAAATTTCATCCTTGTTCAATTGATAGGGAAGATAAAGGTATTTCTTTTCTGTCGTTGCAGTATCAATATATGCAAGATTACCAAGACTATAATCGACTAGTCTAAAATATGGAATTAGAGTGGTAATTTTTGTTCTTTCGTTTATTTTAGATAATTGTTCGGTATTTAAAATAATGATTTGATGTCTGGATAGTTCTACTTTTCCAGACGACTCATTAAGCTGCGATCTTTTTATTGATTTTTGTATAGGATGATTTTTTCGGTAGATGAGGGGAGTAGTTAGAAAAATATATTTGTTTTTCCTTTCGACGTCTAGTATTGATAGTCGTTCAATTTCGATTAGATTATTTTCCTCCCGACCGTTTAAAATAGAGAAATTGCCGATATCTTTGTTTGTAACAGATTTGAGGTAATCTTCAAAAAAGAAATAAAAAATATTAGCTACCACAAAGTAAATCATATTATAATATTTTCCAAAATTTCACTGAAACATAAATAGACCATTTTCATTGAAAATTTTGGAAAATAATATTCTTTCAATAGTATAAATATTAGACTCATGTCAACAGATTACGGTAAAGCAGTGGAAATTGATAAAGATACTCCTTTAAACATTGAAATGTTAAAATTTGTACACATTCCTAAAAGTGCCGGTACTAGCGTTGAGGTGAGTGGTGCTCAAAATGCAATTAAGTGGGGTGAACGCGATGCTGGTCGGTTTGCACGTTACCGTCCAACTTGTGGTCCAAATGTGTCAATTAGACATATTCCATTGGATTGTTTTGAATTAGGTAATCCATACAAAGACTTTCATGTTTTTGCGGTTGTTCGTAATCCAATTGAAAGAATTATCAGTGCATATAATTTTTTACATAGGGGACCAGGCAAGAAAGAACATCGTAACGCAGAACATTTAAATCATTGGATAAAAACTCAAATCGAAGCTGCCAAAGAATCTCCGTATATCCATACAAATATGTTGTTACCACAACATAAATTCATAATTTATGAGCGGGAAGATTGTAAAGTACACTATATTTTGCGCTTTGAACGTATAAATGAAGAGTTTGAAGAGTTAACTGCAAGATATGGTAAACCATTAAAATTACACCATCATTGTTTTAAATCTAATTCCGGTCTGATGCGCAATGACTTAACGCCAGAATCGATGACAACGATTAAGGATTTTTACCGTAAAGACTTTGAACTCTGGTATCCCAATGAATTACATGAATAATAAAACTTGAGCGACTATATCTGTCTGGAAAAGTGCCCAGTTTATTTTCTGCTATGATTGAATATCGCTTTGCTGGTAATACTTTGCAAATTTGAAAATGATTATTTATAATTAATATAGAAAATTATGGTCGCGATTACCATTGACTTAAACAATAAAACGATATTTCCCAAATCCCAAAAAGCCAGTGATTGGGCTGAATCACCCAAAATTATTGGTAAGCGATCTGGTTATACTGTTTTAATGTGGGATTTAGACGCTCCTGCTTGCACACGCACTGGAGAAAATTGGCTTCATATGCTTTATAACGATGATGAGTTTTTCTATCAAGGACCATGTCCACCGGATAAGAGTCATCGATATATAATCGCCCAATTTCCAAGCAAAAAGATTACATTTAACTGGAAATATGGGTGCGTGCTTACACCTGAACCCCGAAAATCATCAATCATGGTCCTAATTGATAAACCTAAATCAAATGAAGAATGTGGTGGCTTAGTGAAACGTTAGATTGCCTGGCTCAAAAATTTTTGATAAGAAGTTCTGATAAGATTTTCGGAGTCATGGAGAGAATGATCATCATCAACTAATTCAAGACAACAATCGTATTGATTAGCATATTCCAAAACATTTTTCAATGATACAATTCGATCTTTTTTGCCATGTAAAATATAAATTAACCCCTTACGAGTCTTCCCCAATGGGTTCTTCTGTTTATAACCAGGTAAACCGATAGTTGGTGACATCAGGAACATGGCGTCTGGTTGAACTATTTGGCTAGTGACTAGCGCACAATAAGCTCCCATATTAGAACCAACATATATAGTTTTAGTATTGTTACCACTAATATTAAGGTAATCGATAAGGTGAGATGCTCTCCTATCTGGACAGTTGTTTCGAGTAAAATCGGGGACAATGACATCCAGACCATGATCCCAACTGATACTTTGGATTATCTTTGCCTTTTTGCTATATGGATGATCCAATTTACCATGACAATAAATAATACGTGGTCTCAATAACATTCTTTTATACTAAAGAATCGAATAATTTAACAATAGTGTTTTTATTCTACTTTGCATGTTTTAGGATTGACTCTAAAACGTTTGATTCGAGAACGAGCCGCCTCAGGACTAGAAATACGATAGACCCAATAATAAAGAAAATGATAAAACTCCTTTAAACACTTTCTTAGTCGGGTTTCATATTCCTCTTTGGCATATTCCGGATCATCCCCTAATTGTCTGATATCACCACCATGTTCGTCATAAAAAGTGTTATTGATGTTTTGACCTTTTTTAATTTTCAATTTGTATAAATAATTAACATGATGACTATAAAGCTCTGTTAAATGTTTCAAATTGTAATAAATTTCACGCAGAAGACTAGGGTCTTGGACATAGTCACAACGCATATGGGTATCAGGTGGATCAGTTTGTTGTTCATAGTCGTGAAAATCGATAATGAAACTTTGATTTTGACGACGCGCTTCGACATTACGGTAAATTTCTTTTTGGTCATAATATTTAAATTGTTCAAGGGTAATAGCCTTCTTTAAACGTAGTTGCCCTCGAGCCAGCAAATCATTGACTGTAGAAACAAATCCAGACCAGAGTCCATCTCCAGCATTTTGAAGAATTATTTTTTCAGATTCCAATTCACTAATATCCACCAAATCAGGTTCTGGTAGTTGTTTTTCGATCACGTATCCACTGTCGGGATCATCAATCTCTTCTTCCGGTTGAACTGGCAAAGATGTGTCAAGACTATAGTTATCGAGACGATAACTATCCTCAATCATGTTTTCATATCTTTTTTTTAGACTGGGATTTTGGAAGAGTGTGTTTAATTCTTTTTCTCGAAATTTGAAAAAGAGTAGCCGATTAACTAATTCAATGACCTTCTCTCTAACCTTTCGTGCTCCAGGACCCATTTTATGATAACCATTAACAAACTTACCAAACTTTTCTAATTGATAAAATTCTCCACGTAAATCAGTTGAAATATAATAATCGTCAAAATCAGGAATCTGTTCACTTGGTTCAAATAATTTAAGACGCTGAAAAGTGCGACAAGAATAAGATCTTTCGCAAGTACGACAAAATACACGATGACTCTCTGGACTAGAACTGCAATAATTCCGACAAATAGTCGTAACCACATAGTCAATTAGGGATTCAGGATCATCGAAAGTATTTATTTTAGCATAAAATTCATTAAAATGGTGATCCAAATAATTACTTAGACATCTGGCAAAGAGGCTGAGTGGACTCTGGAGTTCCCAACGAGAAAAGTGAAGTTGACCTGGGACTGGCCTAAAGTCCTCGAATTTGGGATCCACTATATCGGAAGTAGTAGGTTTTTCCAAATTTGTCGATAACTTATAATAAAGGCCACTGGCAATATCATATCTAACTCGATAAGTATGAACTGTTGAATAACTATCCGTAATTGTATGCATAATGACTCCTAACCAAAAGGGATTAGGGCCTCCCATAGGTAATTGGATATTAAAACTATCATTAAGCGCTAGACGATAAAGTAGAGTACAACGTTTTATAATTTTGATCATGGCACCCTGAAGATTAATATTTTTCTCACTCGGCATTGAATGTCCAATGGCTTGGGCACCATAATGATTTTCGGTTAATTCTCCATAATAATCAGCGAGACTGGAAATGTCGTCATCCATAATATCGGCATGCTCGGTCCAATCCTCATCGAGTTCATCGCCATTTTCTGGACTTGGATCACTCTCTTCCAAATCTGTTTCGTGTAGTAATTTTTGGAAGATGTCTCTATCATATATATTGTTGATTTTGCTCGATAGTTTTTCCATTTGGTAAAACTTAATCATGTCAAGAATATCGTAACTAAGTCCAAGAACATCAATATTCTCTCCATCTTGACCTCTCTTTCTTTTGACCAGACCACGTTTGTCATTGGGAATGTCTGGATGTTTCATTCCAAGTTTTAATTGTTTCATTAATCTTCTTTTGGAAATACCTAGTACCAAACTTAAATTATCAAGCGCATAAACTCCTGTTTTAATATCTTGGGCAAAATCTCCATTGGCTCGAACTAATTCACCAAAAACTAAATGATATTCTCCATCTAAAAGATCTAAAAATGCAACATGAATTGGTATTAACATTTCTACTATATTATTTCGTAATAAGAGTTATTTTCTATTAAAAACTTGACTTTGGACTGAGTCAGGTTCTTAATAGGATATTAAAGCATTATCGATTTGGTCTAGCACGAAGGGCAGAAACCCGGTTCTTTCCATCTATGGTGGTTGATTTTGATGTCAACCGGTTAGTTAATTTAGTATCCACCTTACTTTCCCCACTTGACGTATTTATTTTAGTATTAGTAGGTGTTCGGGCAAGTGGTACTCTGGTTGTTGAAGAAGGTACATTTGATCGACGAGTTGTTGCTGGACGAGTTGTTGTTGGTTGAGTTGAAACTGATCGACGGGTTGTTGTTGGACGTCGAACAAGAGACTCTGGTTCGGGTTCTACTTGTGTTTCCTCAGTACCCCGAATCCAAAGGTTAAGATTAGCTGCACCGTCAGCATTATTATATATCCACTGTTTGGAAGTTGGGAATCCCACTGGAAGTAATATCCAATGTAAACCTGTAAAGTTACCACTAGCATGATAGATAACTTCATTTAAGGGACCACTTTCAAAAGTGCCTTCTGAACCGGCGGACATACGTTCACTACCCTCTCCGAACCAGACACCATCACCCCAATTTAATTGGGCCGGGTTGAGACGAGCATCCGATTTAAGATTATTTAACACAGTTTGGACATCTGGATTACTATTGTCAGTGGTTCTAACATCAATTGTCGCTGGACCTGGACTACCCATAAGAGTCTCTCCATCAATTCTGATACTAGTTACGGAGTCATTATTTTCATAGAATGCAGCTTCCACTATCATATTAGATTGCCTAGTTAAATTGATTGTTCTAGTAAATCCTCCACCCGGAAGCACATTCGTACCATCACCAGATGCGATCATGACCCACCCATTTTCGACTGCAGTCGAATAAACTGTGGGTGGATTGCCAATGTTAAAGTAAACTGGATCAGCAGTTAGATCAGATGGCACTTGACTTAAATTAGTAAAGGGATTTTCTTGACTACCATCAGGTTCTCCTCCTATATTAAAAATCACTCCAGTAAAATCCTCCGTAAAATCTAAACTATGAATTATTAAGTCCTGGTTAATTGGGTACGCAGGAAGAACACATAGGTCCGGGTCAGAACTTGGACAGGTGACTTCCACCTTTTCACTAAAAACTAAGGTATCAGTTGTTTGCATATCGACTGTAACGCGAGATGTAGGTATTGTACTAGTTGAAAAAGATAAAGGATAGAAATTTGGTTCTGTATCAAAATTGACGGTGACATTTTGGATATTTGATATATCAATATCAAGTTGTCGTGCGTTCACTATCATATTTTGTATCTCAGTTTTATTAACCTCATATCTTAGTGTATTAAATTCAGTCCTAGATGGTGGATTCACACTAGTTCCCGCACCTGTTCTACGAATTTCACTAGTAATTGGATTACTAAAGGTAATGTTTAACAAATCAGTGTCTCCTGTTCCTCCTCCCACAGTTACTTCCGATGTGGCATTTTTCTGGCTTGACCCAATTGGGGGATAAGTTGGCAATCCATCTTCAGTACTAGAACCTATTACTTCTGTAAAACTAGTAACGAAACTACCTCCTGTTCCGCCACTAAATGAATATCCTTGGATGCGACCACCTGTATCTGTTTGAATTTCTTCAGCTGTTTTTTGTGATCCCCCTCCCCCGACTGTATCAAATTGAAAAGGAAATCCATCCTGACCCTCATTGACAAGGTTTACAGTCCCAATTCCATCAACACTTGTACCACCTCCACCTGTTACATTGTACATTGTTTCTGAAATAAAATTTTCCTCACCAGCCCCTCCCATCCTGGTCATTTGTCTAACCTGAGTTTCAATTTCTCCTGGTACTGGTTCAGGCTCAACAACTGGAGCTGGTTCAGGTTCAGCGGGTGGTGATTCTACTTTAATACCGAATGGATCAAGTTGGTGTAAGCTCAAATTGATTTTATTGGCCTGTACACATAACGTGAATTGGTTAGGGTCTTCAATGACAGTATTTTGGAATTTGAGAAATTTAACACGGATTGCTGGAGTCAAGAGAGGATCTTCAGATAACTGAAGTAAACGAGTTGCTGATTGTCTAGCAGTATTTTGATAAAAGAATGTTTGAATTAATTCTCCATCGGATTCATCTGGAACATCATCAACATCTTCAACTACAATTGCCTCCAAAATCGATTCCGTAAATAAATAAGGAGGTTCCATTACACCATCTGGCTGACTATTACTTTGATTGCTTCCCGGCACACCGATATCAATTGCAACATAAACGGTCATTGGTAAACCGGGGTTCATGGCTCGTAATCCAGCAGTACTAACAAGAGCACGAATTTCAGTGTTAAGAGTCATATTGTAGGAAGCTGCAGTGGGGTTTTGTAATTGAAGACTACAAATATCTCCATCTTGTACAACTTCAGGTGGAAATTGTTCAAAGAGTGAAAATTGCGGTGATCCGGGATAGAAAGCGAAACTGTGATTGGCTATTGGACACCATAAACAAGGGTAAAGTGCATCAGGCGGATCTTCATCACCACCCTGTCCTATACCGGTGTATTTCTTAAGAGTTGAAAATACGTAAAGACATTCAGTATTCATGTTACCATCAGTTGGCTCAAAGGGGAAACCAGGTTCATCGGTTTTCGAACTCAAAATCAAATCATAATAAAAGGGAACACAATCAAATGTTCCAGGTGGACCTTCTGGCCCCGTTGGACCACCAGGGTCTCCTTTTTCGCCTTGTGGACCCGTTACACCCGTTGCACCATCAGGACCCGACGGTCCTGTCATACCGGTTGGGCCTTCGGGACCTGGACAACCTTCCGGTCCTTCCGGTCCAGGTTCTCCCTGTGGTCCCCGATCTCCTTGATCTCCCTTCTCTCCTTGACATCCTTTAGGACCAGGTGGACCGGTATCACCCTGAATACCTTTATCTCCTTTAGGTCCGGGACAACCATCATTTCCAGGTATACCTTGAGACCCTTGACTACCTTGGGGTCCTTGGGGACCAGGACAACCTTTTGGGCCTGGGTCACCTTGATCACCCTTATCACCTTTGTCACCTTTCGGTCCTATACCACCATCTGGGCCTCGGGGTCCAGTATCACCCTTTTGACCCTTTTCTCCCCTACGTCCTTCTGGACCCTGAACACCAGGTATTCCCTGTGGACCCACCGGTCCATCAGAACCCACAGGACCAGGCGGGCCAATGGGACCAGGTATTCCCATTGGACCAATAGGACCTTGGTCGCCTTTAGTACCAACTGGTCCTTCTGGACCCGGTGGGCCAACTGGGCCAACTTGACCTCGTTGACCTTCAGGGCCAGCAGGACCTGGAGGCCCGGGAGGCCCCGGTGGTCCTTCTACACCACGCGAACCAGTGGGACCGGTTGGCCCACCAGCAGGACCAATATCCCCCTTTACTCCAGTGGCACCAGTTGGACCTTCCTCACCAGTATCTCCTTGGGGACCACTAGGTCCTTGATCACCGGTATCCCCTTTCATGCCACTAACACCTGTGGGACCCGTAGGACCAGTTACACTATGCCCCATTTCTCCTTTCATACCTGTAGAACCTTGGTCACCAGTATCCCCTTTCATACCGGTGGCACCAGTTGGTCCCGTTGGACCGATGCCAGTGGGTCCTCCGTTAGGAGATTCGACACAATTAATATTAATTTGGCAGCGTGGACTATCATCTTTCTTACAATTTGAGCGCTTTTGTTTACTCTTACTTTTCATTTTACGACTAATACAATAGTCGCAAGAGCCATCATTACAATAATTACATGTCTTTGTCATCTTAACTTTTGATATAATAATTAGGACGAAAATACATTCTACTAGAAATTATTTTGTTGCGAAATAAATCGTTGAAGGTACACTAGTCGTTTCACCATTAGTTGTTTCAACTGATACACTAAATTCACTATTTGTACTTGTTTCATCATCATTCGACACTGAAGGAACACCAGTCTGTCTTTTTCCACCAATGATAGAACCATTAGGAGAAACATGAACCTTAGACATATGTTTGCTTTGCATCTTATTTTGTACCATTCTAGAAGGCTGACTCTGACCCGATCTTTGAACTCTTCGCGACTGAGCTTCGTTCATATTCGTCCAAGAGGAAGACACATCTAATGCTCCATGCCCATATTTTTTGGACACCCTAGAATTATTCATATTCCTAGGATTATTCATATTACTAGATGTATCGGTACTTGTATCACTGTAATTATTACCGAATGCTGATTTATAGGGACCGGGTCCTGAAAATACTCGTTTGGACTGTTCACACGCATATTCATTCTTTCTTCCAGGATAACAATTGACCTGTAATTCCACAATAAAATCCCAATACACCTTGGGTACATATAAACAATAATTATCAGTATTACAGTCAGAATTTGGACAATTTACTTCACTCACTGTTAAAAATCGATCAGCTTCGATCATACTTAAACGATTAACTGGACATTCTGGTGGATTAGTATCATCATAACAATCTTCGCTATGCAAAAAACGTAAAATCGTACCTTCACAAGCAAACCCAGCACTTTCAGGCGAATCGCCCAATACTTCAACTGTTAAAGCATTAGCATGTTTGGGTGTTTCGGAGTTATATCCACTATAGATAAAAGACAATAGATTGTCATGCCATTGATTATTTATACACCAATTAACAAAGGCTAAATAGACTAATAATCTATCCCGATAGATACGATCTTTATAATTTTTAAATGATTTACGGTATTCATTTGGATTAACAACAGTGATACAATCACCGTTTATTTTGACACATTTTAAAGTTGTTGTCCACTGTGCATGCGAACCCAGTTTAACCCAGTTACCACAATCAAATCTTAATTTCTTACCCAAAAAACCAGTCATAATTTGACGACCAATAATATGAAAACCCCGCGCTAATCCATAATATTTCTCAGGACCAGATGAGACTTTCGTTGCCAAACTACAATCGTCAGTTGTATAGAAATTACTAGGATAAATAAGATAAGCCAAATTAGTCAAAAAGTTATTCAATTCAGTCGAACTAGTTTCGCTTCCTGAACAATAAAGACCATCAAGCAACAATTGCAACGACCTGGTCTTAATATCCAAAATCTGGGAAAAACATGTATCGTGACAAGGATCACATAAACTATCAACTATTTGCAATAAAAGATTTTTAGTTGGACAACTACAAAAACCACCTGGAGGGGCTGATAGATTACGGCAACCTCGATCATAATAAAGCAAGTTTTGAAAATAACCAATTAAATTGACAGCCACATTAACCTTATCACACGTATCATAACAACAAAACGCCAAATTCGGACTAACTAAAAAAGAAATTTCATTACAATCATTAGTAGTTGTTGTCATTATACCAACACTCTTTCTATATTAAGATTTAATATAGAATAATATCTAAACTGTTTTAGATATTATTTTATCTTTAGGCACCTTTATGGAAATCATATCAAAGTTAATTACTTTTTCCTAGTAGGCATAAGTATTATAAAAATAATATGGATAGTTATCTGGTGGTCCAGTCAGATATAAATCCTGAATACCTCGGGCTTTCAATTGAATAAAAGTTCCAGGACTCGTTCCAGAAAAATTCTCTGCAAAACTATAAACAGTCAACAAAACCAAGAAAACTAAAAATAAACTAGCAAAGTCCATCTTATATTAACAATCTACAAAACAACCAAGACATTAATCCTATGAATTATTTGAATGACGAAAAAATTTCCAAAAATTTCTACAATTATCTTTAAAGATAGACAAACATTAATCTAATTTCGCCATCCTTATAAAATGGAGACTGGACAATCCGATAGCTGGCAAACGGTCCTTAAAAAACCAATTGGCACTTCTAAAATAATGAAAAAGAAGGAAATTATCGAGGAAGAGTCATCACCGAGTCCCAAATCCGATACTATAAAAACTCCTTCAAAACGATCCCGTCGTAATCGACATCACCCATTCTATTATCAATATGGAGTAGAACAACTTGACGGTTTCGATAGTGAGTTTACCAGAATAGATGTTGAAGAATGGGCCGCAAAAGATTGGGAAGATTATGAAATTGAATTAGAACAGTGCTATGGACTATGCCCTAGGAATCTGGAACGTTTCAAAACAAATTGGTTCTATCACCAATACGGTTCCAATTACTATTTCAAAAACGCCCTTTATTATGATTTTCCCAAATACCAAAGAGACCTAGTACAATATTTTTTTTATCGATCATAAAAAATCTCACCATCACCAGTTTCCACTTGGCATGCCCATCGGTTTGATGTTTCTTGGTCTAAATACAGAACAGAATTGAGTATATATCTTATATCTATATACTCTAATAGGTTGTTGATAAGCTATATTAAAGGCTTTGGTATATAACATTGCTTATTGCTTCCAAGAGAACAATAAGTGAGTTAAAAAATTTTTGACATAGAAATCTCTAATGATGGTTAGACTTCGATGTCTTGTCTTTTTGATACACTTTCGGTTAGTTTTCTAATACTATATGGTCGTTAATACACCCTAATTAGGCCTTTAATATCCCATATTAGGGTGTATAGGTGTAAACTCGCTTAGGAAATGGATACCCCTATGGAGCGATGAGATTCTTTCAAACGACATCTATTAACACGCTTATATGTTAAAAATTTGTTTTTGTTATATATTTATAAAGAAAATGACCTACTATTACAGCTATCAACAAGAACAGCACCCCTATAATACAACACTAAAACCCTCCGAAATAAGAACTAATCATACAGGGTCTCCTGTACACTATGGAGATTCGGAAATAGTTAGCTCAAATTATCCCATAATTGGCAGTTTAATTACAAATAGTCAAGCAATTACATTATCCCAACGATATGGCCTTAATCAAATAGCCAATCAAATCGCAAAACATCCCGAAAAATATCGATCTTGGTATTTTGACGGAGTTTCTGGTCTACCTGATCACTTTCTTAAGCTCATTGGTCGCGGTTTCGATATTACTTACGAATGCGCTCTACCACATGATTTAGCTTATGGTTATGGACAAATCGGTGATAGTCACGGACGACGGACAGCCGATCGTGAATTTCGTAAGAATTTAGTTAAAAAAGGTGATGTTAGTCCCGCCGTGGCTTATATTTGTTGGGTGGCCGTTCGTGTCTTGGGTAGTTCCAAATTGGGTTTAAGTTTCAGTTGGGGTTTTGCCGATAAACAAAGAATTAGTTTTTCCAATTCCCCCCTCAAGATTACCTTTTAAAAAACTGAAATCGCATAAAATTCAGCCTTCTAACTATGTTAACAGGCATAAGCTGGTCAATTCGTTTCGTTCATTAATGATAATTACTTCTTGCGCTTTGTATCATTAATAAATGAAACAGGATTTGGGTTTCACCAAATTTTGTAAAGCTAGTTCAGGTAATAAAGACTAGTTGGTTTCACTTCAAGTTTTTCAGTGGTTGGTAATATCCTCGAATCTTTCTGTTGATAATCCACTAAACCCAAGAAAAGACAAGGTTTTAACCAATCGGAATTCACCAAATTGATGTAGATAAAATATACATTATCTTCTTTGACACCCGAAACAGTAAAAGGGAAGACTGGTTGTCCTTTTAAATAACTTTGATAACGGTTTTGAAATAATTTAACTGTTCTTTCACTATTTTCAGTGGTAATATACATCATCGAATTACCTGCTCGATTTGAGTATTCCTTACCCGAAATTTTTAACTGCTCGCTCTTACCATTGACTAATTCAATGGTTCTCCCATATAGACAATTTTCATTGTTCAAGCTAATAAATTTTTCAATAACTCTGTCAGCAATTTGATAATATGACGTCCCCTTTGTTTTTTTGAATTCCTGATAAAGACTAGTAAAATATTCTAAATTTTCACTTTCTAATCCAATCATAATTGGTGCGACCGGTATAAATCCTCTAGCAACTTGTTTTAGTTGTTGGTAAGTAACACCACCAATGATATTTCGAGACTTATCTGGCACTGCCCTAGGACTAAAATCTTGATGGAGCCAATTTAAATAGGGCAATAGCAATTGTAGATTTAAAAAGACTCGAACATCATGTTCTTGGTAGCCACATAGACGACCCAAGAGCCCCTGAACTGTAGCATCACAACTCTTGCTATAATCGTGGACTGCTATTAAATGTTCCTTATGTTCCAATCGTTTACTGGCGCGAAGACGTCCATAAATAAAGAGAAAGGTTGGACATGATGGTGATTGGCTAATGAGTTGATTAAAATCAACAGTCTTTTCTTTTTTGTGATGGCAATCGATAATTTTATAAGGTAAGACGACGGAGTCACCTATTTCAATATCATGAAACCTTTCTATAATGGCTGAACGTAAGATATTGCTGGATTGTTTAGTTACACGGCATATAATATATCCACATTTTCGTTCTTCGGAGCCGCATTTAATTTCCAAATAGTCTAAAAATTGTTGACACCATTTTAGATCACGTAAACATCCTGTTTGAACTATTTGCCCTCGAGAGTGTATATCTCGGATACCGAAATAGTTTTCAGGGCGATCCATTGTCACTAATACTTTTGGTTTGGTACAATTTTGATATTCGGTAGTTAATTGTGTGTTAGAAATAGTAGTTAGAGCAGGATTGGATAAACTAGCAACTTCAGCCATTGGAGTAGCGGAAACACTAATCAGTCTCACATTAGATGGCACTTGGCTTAGATTGAGGTTGACACCTATACTGTCCAATTCTCGTTTGAGGGTATTATTACCATTGATGAAGGTGGTTCCTAGATGACTTTCATCAATGATGATCCAATTGATTTTTTCTATGGCTAATATCTTTTGTAAATAGAGATGATCACGTAAATGTTGACTATTTAAAATGTTTGTTTCTGGTACCAAACCAGAATAATCACGGACAATTTGTTTAGCTAAATCGTTATCATTCATTGGTAAAATGACAATGGGATTGACATCACGATTGAGTCTAGTGGCCATCCAACAAATTGTTTGAATTGTACCAGTTTTACCTAATTGTGGTTCAGCAGCCACTAAAACATGTTCTTCTCCGTTTTGAAGGTAGTTAACGACTCGAGTTGCAGTATGAAATTGATGTTGGTAAATTTTCATGGATTCGAGAGTAAGAACATCGAGTTGGACTGTGCCATCTTCATTAAATTTAACACCACATGCTGTTGGTTGACTAGATAGTTGAATACGCTTTCGACTCTCTTCAATAGTGACATATCCCTTAGAACGAGCATGGACACCACAATAGAGGTTATCATATTTGGGTCGAGCTTTATTAGTACATTGTTGACCTGATTTCAAGAAAGATTGGCAAACGGTACCTTTTTTTTTGCGATTAGTGTTCCAATCTGTAATTAAAGTTTTAATAGGTTCGGGTTCCATAATCACTGATTGTGGATCATCTTCAATGATCTGATCATCAAAAATTTTTGGTTCCAATTCCATATTTAAACTATAAATTTAATTTTTTGGTTATTTTCTTCTTTTTAGACAGATCAAGAACTCATTTTTCTTTGTTTTTATCGTATGTAGCTCAGAGATTTTACTGAGAGATCTATTATAGAATTCAATGCCACGAATTAAAGTTAATGAAAATTGGTATGAATTGATTTATCTAATAGATAGTGGGAGTTTTGGGAAAGTTTATTTAGTTCGTAAAGTTTCAAATCACTTCGGATTAACAGCACAAGAACGAAGCGATCCAGAACAATATTATATATTAAAACATATTGTGACATATAGTCAAGATGAGACCGATTACACGCTTAGTGAAATTGCAACTCTAGAGTTTTTTGAGACTAAATGGGGTGCAGATTCACCGTTTTATAAAATTTTGGATTACGAAATCAATAACGGAGAATTTAGTAGCAGAAATGAATTCAAGATCCTTATGGAATATGTAAATGGATACAATATCAAACGTTTAATGGAACGTGGTCTTTTAAATGAGGACGTGATCAAGATTATCTTTGCTCAATTACTAGCTCAATTCCAAATGTTACATGAAAATAATATTGTTCATCGTGACGTCAAACTTGAGAATATTCTGGTGGAGATTGATAATGAGTCAGGTGAAATCAATGTCGAAATTATCGATTTTGGTGTGGCGTGTAATAGAGACCAGAACTATCTTTACGAATATCTAGAAAATGAACCAGTCATAAGAGTTTCTCAGCGTTGTACTAAACAACGCGTTGGGACACCTTATACTATGGCTCCAGAAATTAGTGCTTTATCACATAATAAAGATAAAGCACTAGGTGCCGGCTTAAAAATAAGTGATTTGAAAGCATCAGACGTCTGGTCTCTTGGAATCTTGCTATTCATTATGGTTCATGGTATCAATCCATTTAAATCCTCTACGGGTCATAAAATATCCTTAGAAGAGGCACTAAAGATTATTAATCATGAATTAAGGAAAAGACAAACGGTGTATAATAGTATAATTCGTGATATCTTAGTTCCAGTTGAAATACGTCCTACTATTATGGAATTGATAAATAAGTATGGGGATTTTTTTTCTTTGAAAGTATCAGAGATCAAAGTTGAAACAGATCGACATTTATCTATCACGAGTCCGGTTTCAGTAGAACCTCCAACTCCCATTTCAAGTCCATTATTAACTTATTTACATAGTTCAGAAGGGAGTCCGCTTGCTGCTTTGGCCAGTCCATTATATGATCCAGAAACTCAACAATATTTAGATACAAGTGAGGATGAAAATTAACCAAAATAAATCTTACAATCTAAAAAACGTTGGGATCATATGCGGGAATACTAATAGTCCCGGATTCACGAAATTGCAAATTATTAATTAATGTATATAGATGATCAACAACTATTACCGCCGAACTGCTATTTTTTGCGTTGTCTAAGAAAGTTAAAGTTGACTCCAAATTAGATGGGAATAGAGTTTTTATTTCATATAGACGGCTAAATAGATTATACAAATCAGCCCAGAAAAATTGTCGAATATCTGAATTATTAGGTAGGTCTATGTAACTCATTTCAAAATCAGTTATAACGATTTGGTAACCTTCGCTATGAATTACTAAATCAGGAGAATAGATGATTTCGTCATCGTCTGTCTCTTTGATAAGTACATTGTCAAGATGCAAATCACTATGCACGAATCCGAACAATACAAAAGCGGTTGAAATACTAGCCACCACTTGTTTAAGAAGAGATTTTAAAATATTGATTTCTCTTGCTGTCCAAGGGTAGTTTTTAATAGATCCATATTCATAATATGGCATTAGGATAACAAGTTTTTTGTATTCTTCATTTTTAATAGGAGATAGGCAGATCTTTCTAGGTGTATGTTGTCCCGAATTATCATAACATTGGAACATACATATAAATTTAATAAATCCGGGCACATCTTTAAGTCTTTTTCCAATATTATACTCGTTGCTTATAGTTTTGTTGGATTTTGCCATTTTAATGACAATTTCGTTATTGAATTCAGGGTAGTGAAGGTATTTTTTAATCGTAGCCTTAAGTACATGTACATCATTTTTATACTGGAATAGAGTATTGACATCAAGGGCATCGGGATCTTGGGCGATACTATCGCAGTCCACGTAATATTTTCTTGTTTGCTGATATTTATATTTTATTTTTTTGATAAGTTCGACAGACATTCTAGTTGGATTGATATATTTAAATCTTATCAATTTTTTAGGAGCTTACGACTTAACTACTTATCTAATATATAAATTATAATGTCGGTTATGAAATGTGATTCTTTTCCAAAAAATAAGAAGGTCCTTTTTATTCATATTGCATTTCCGTCGCAATTTCATCTTTATCTACCGAAACTTTTAGAACGTGGATATGATGTTTCAGCCATTACCTTTAAAGATGATGTTCAACGGAAGATTCCAGATGAGGTGAAAGTCCATCGTTTAAAACCCCAAGAAGACGTTGATCCCAATGCTATAAGTGCTGTTTTCCCAGGAGCCAAACCTGTTTTGACTGTTCATATGTTGCAAAAATATCGTTATGCGGTGGCCGTTTACAATTTTATTAATAAGTTGAAGCGTGAAGAGAATTACGAGCCAGATTTGGTTGTGAGTCACGAGTACTCATTTTTCAGTTATTTCATTAAAACAGTCTGGCCAACTTGCAAATTGATTTGTAGAATGGATCTTTTTCATGATCCAACAATTGGAATGTCACAAACAAGTGAAGAGGACTTGGCTTTGACTACTTTCGAAAAAGAACACTATGATATTGTAGGAAAAATTTGGAATATGATTGCCTTGGCTGCTATTAACGAAGCAGACCGAGTTTTTTGTGCCACTGAATATGAAAAATCAACATTTCCTAAACACTTACATGATCGAATTGATGTTATTTTTGATGGAATTAATACTAATCTGATCGCTCCAAGTCATACTGTTCCTCCACATCCAACTTTCAAATTTTTAGATTCAGCCGAATTTGTGATTTTTGCGACACGTTCACTAGAACCACTACGCGGTATTGGTGAATTTATGCGTTCGATTCCTTATGTATTAGAAAAATATCCAAATATGGTCTTTTTGATTGTTGGCAATTCAAAGAAGTCGAGTTATGGGAATAATCCAAGATCGGGTAAGACATGGATGGAAATTTACAAAGAGAAAATTTATATCCCCGAGCAAAATCTCTTTCAAATTGAATTCATTAAACATGAATACCTCAATGATTTACGACTCAAAGCCAAGGTGAATGTCTATTTAACTTATGATTGGGTGCTTAGTTGGAGTCTAGTCGAAACCATGAGTCTAGCTTGTCCTATTGTAGCCAATGATGCTGAACCAGTACGGGAATTTATTAAAGATGGTGAAAATGGACGCCTTGTAAATATCAAAGATCCGGAATCGATTGCTAATGGTATTATTGAAGCTTTAGAAAATAGGGACAAATTTTTGGAATATGGAAAGAAAGCTCGTGAATTGATAGTAAACAATTATAGAGGCGAATTGATGTCTGATAAATTTATGAAACTTATTGAAAATGAAAAATCCACGATCCCTCATTCTTTTTGATAAAAAGTTATAGAAAAGCTTGATTTTGCTTTCCAAGTTAACTTAAGTCTATAATTTAGTAAAAACAAGTTAGATCGTTGTTTATTTTAAATTATATTTTATATATATACTACAATGATTCCTGAGCCAGAACCTTCTCCTCCAGGATTTGAACCAGAACCTGAATGCACTGACCCTCCTTTTTTTATTGAAGTGCCTAATGATAGCACAATTGAATGCTGGAACCAAGTTCCAACTAATGTTACTCTAGAATGGCACGATCCTTGTGATGTTCCAACCTCGGGATTCGCCACAAGTGTTGATCAGACTCTTGGATTTAACTGTGAAAACCAAAAAACCATCAATAGAACTTGGAGTTATACTAATTCCAATCAATTAACCGCTACAGCTCAACAAATTATTATGGTCAATGATACCACCCCTCCCACTATTCCAAGTGGACCAGAAGACATGACGGTCCAATGTCCTATGATGGTTCCTGATGCTCCAACTCTAACTGCAACTGATAATTGTGATGGATTGATAACGGGTGCCTTAATTACATCAGGTATTCAGGGTGATTGTGTGAATAATTTTATTGTGACTCGTACTTGGACCTTCACTGATCTTTGTGGTAATAGTGCAACGATTTATCAGAATATTTTAATCAATGACACAACTGCTCCGACTCTTCCAAGTGCACCGGAAGATATGACAGTCCAATGCCCAACATTGGTTCCTGATGCTCCAACTCTAACTGCCACTGATAACTGTGATGGATTAGTGACCGGTGTTCTTACAGAAACTAGTGTTGGTGGTGAATGTGTTAATAATTATACTCTAACTCGTACTTGGACATTCACAGATCTTTGTGGTAATAGCTCTAGCATTGACCAGACTATTGTAATTAATGATACCATTGCACCCACTGTTCCAAGTGCACCGGAAAATATGACAGTCCAATGTGGGAGTGGGGTTCCTAGTGCTCCTACACTAACAGCCACTGATAACTGTGATGGATTAGTAACTGGTGTTCTTACAGAAACTAGCGTTGCAGGTGACTGTGTTAATAATTATACTCTAACTCGTACTTGGACTTTCACTGATCTATGTGGTAATAGTTCCAGTGTCGATCAAACTATTGTAGTCAATGATACAACACCACCCACTGTAGTTTGCCCGGCTGATTTGACCATAGAGTGTACCGATTCACAATCTCCAACGGCAACTGGAACCGCTTCAGCTAATGATAATTGCGGTGGATTACCCACTATAACATTTAGTGATGCCACTGTAACAGGAGATTGTCCAAATAGCTATCATATCTTGCGCACTTGGAGTGCTGTTGACGAGTGTGATAATGTAGCCACTTGCCAACAAAGGATTCTAGTGACCGATACTATTGCACCGGTAGCACCGGTTGTTATAGATTTAACAGTATCATGTTTTGGGGATATACCTCCATCCCAAAGTCTAACTGCAACTGATAATTGTGAAGGTTTAATTAGTGTTTTGCCAGTTGATGTGACCATGGCTGGTGGTTGTGCAAACCAGTTTAGTCTGGTGCGTACTTGGACTTTTGTTGACAGTTGTGGTAATTCCAGTCAATCGGTTCAAAATATTTTAGTGGCTGATTTAATACCACCAACTGTTAGTAGTGAAACATTAGAAATGTTGGCTGATTTAACGGTACAGTGCGTTGGAGAAGTTCCTCCACCAATGACTGTAAGTGCTACTGATAATTGTGGAGAAATAATTATTAGTGAACCGGTGGAAGAATATGGTGATTATATGTGTCCCAACCGATATTTGATTACTAGAACTTGGACATTTGCTGATGATTGTGAAAATACTAGTGAAGTTATTCAAAAGATCACAGTTAATGATGATATTGGACCGCAACCTAGTGAAGAGGTACCGGAAGATATTACAGTTGAATGTATTAGTGAAATTCCGAAACCAATGCCATTAGTCTTTACTGATAATTGTGATGGAGAAATTGGAAAGGTTTGTCCTGAAGATTATTGTGATCAACCAGAGTGGTCATCTAGTCTTTTTGTTACTAGACTCTGGCCAGCTCATGATAGTTGTGGCAATAGTACAGTTGTCAAGCAATTGATCACTGTTACTGATCCGACTCCACCTAAATTCGAATGTCCTCCTCCTGATATATGTGTATATGAATGTGAGTGTGTACCGGAGTCAATTTGTCTTGAATTTCGTGATGAATGTGGAGTAGTTGAGAGTGTTAATCCATGTGAAAGAATTCATAAACACCATGATCGAACAGTTATTCAAAGAGTTTGGAAAGCCAAAGATCGTTGCGGCAATAGAGATCGAGTCGAGCAAACTATTACCGTTCATAAATGTCAACGCAATAATAGGAGGCATCATTGTTCAAAGCAACATTCTAGAATTGGGTCCCGACGATATCGACTTCACTGTCATTATTAGAACTGTCACACTATTGCAATAAAAAGATTCATTTGAATTAGAAAATTCAAATGAAAATTTTAGGTACAAGATGATATTTATAACAGTGTTCGTATATCAAAGCACCCTCAAAGATTCATATTGCTGACAGTCTTTCACTTTCAGAACTGCGCTAATATATGCGCGGTGGTAAATAATCTGAGTGCAAGAATAGTATTCCTATATGATCCTTATAGGAATTAGATATATCAGATCCGATTAGATAAAGGATACGTGGGAATCAAATTAATAACGCTGTGAGACATCAGACTCTCACCACTCACAGAGAACAGTCTAAAATTTTAGATACTTTAGACATATTTTTTCTGGAGGGGGGGGTAAAAAAAATTCCAAGACCATAATTTTCACTTTTTCCTATTTTTGAAAATTTAGAGACCTAATTTAGGAATTCAAATTTCAAAGTCAAGATTTTAACATTAGCACTTTTTGTGAATTTTAACTACTTTGTGTGAGTTTATAGCTCTTATAGACTCTCTTCTAATTCTCCAGGGATACTAATAGATATGCTAGTAATAAATATCTTTGCCTCTTTTTCGATCCACTTTCTCTCCAACTCACTATGTTGATTTTCTAAGCTCACTTATACTAGTATAACATAACCGAGGCCTTAATATGGATTATCTATCAATGGTATATTAATGACCTTAATATATAATATTAATAGCATCTGAGAGTATTAGTTTACCGATCTAACTCCCCTTTCTTCCATTATACGATCCTATTATGATATTATAATGGTCATTAGGATACCTATATTAGTATTAGAGTGAGATATCCTCGAACTATCTCTGTTCGCATGTGCTCGATGCTCATATAAGTATCACTTCCAAAGATTTAGAATATCGATATAATGAGCGTAAGTGAATTA